>Ga0265298_10000358_pt1 | contig 68501 bp, 52 predicted proteins | sample AusTroGonzalo_MG_3_FD_193486 | JGI IMG/M metagenome (GOLD analysis project Ga0265298, IMG submission 193486) | Bovine rumen microbial communities from tropical cattle in Woodstock, Queensland, Australia - Gonzalo_01 | ecosystem: Host-associated > Mammals > Digestive system > Stomach > Rumen ... | reverse complement strand
TAGAAAGAAAAAATAATATTACCTTTGACAACCGATCAAACAAGCCGTCCTCAGATGGTATCCTATTGCGCGCTACGGCGGTACCCTTTACGCCGCCACGATCGGTACCCTTACAGCGCTACCCGCAGCTATATTCATGCACGGCTTACAGAAGAAGAATATGCTCATATGAAACTGCAAATGACGATACATGGATACCCTTCTGTTTCCGGCTATTTAAGAGATCTTATCATGCTGAAGAGACTTCCTCCCAGACGGGTAGTCGCGCGCATAACGGATCGTGAACTCCGTGACAGAATAAATCGTCTCATCTATAATGTGAATAAGATAGGGGTGAACTACAACCAGGTCGTAACTCTCTATCAGATTCAATCCAAACAAATGCGTCCGGATGGGACTCCATATCTCAACACTCGCCTTCTGGATGAGAAGATGAGATTACTTATGCGCTCCACAGAGGGACTCCGGGATGAGTTTGCCGTAATCCTGGATGTGATAAAGAAGTATATCTACTTGCATCCTGAGGTTGGAAGGGACGATTAGTGCGTTTTAATCAGAAGAGTATGGTAAAATAACGCGTTTTAAAAATAACTTTTCGGTAAAATAGCGCGTTTTAAAGAATTATTCGTACCTTTGAGGAAGTCAAATATCGGAAAAGATGAAGAAGAAAAAGGAAATCAGGATGATAGACAAGAAGGTGCTGGAGTATGTGTTGACTGAGCAGCAGGAAGAACTGGAGGCGAGGACGCAGGATGTGCTATGCCACCGTAAGGAAGAGAAACTGGTGGACCTGACGAGCACGCAGGCGCAGTGTGTGATAGGCGTCAGGCGAAGCGGTAAATCGACAATGTGCTATCAGGCCTTGCAGGAGGCAGGCCTGAAGTATGCGTATGCAGACTTCGACGACGAGCGTCTGGAAGGCATGGGCTCGGACCAGCTGAATGACGTGCTGGAGGTACTGTACAAGGTTTACGGTGATTTCAATTGTTTGTTCCTTGACGAGATACAGAATGTGGATGGCTGGCACCTGTTCGTTAACCGCATGCTGCGCAAGAAGATGAAGGTGGTGATAACTGGCTCGAACGCGAAACTGCTGAGCGGAGAGCTGGCCACGCACCTGACGGGCAGAAACAAGGAGATTGCGCTGTACCCGTTCTCGTTTGTGGAGTTCTGCCGGATGAAGGAGGTGGACCTGGTGCGCAAGACCACGAAGGCGGAGGCATTCCGCAGGGCTGCCTTTGACGAGTACCTGAAACAGGGCGGTTTCCCGGAACTGTTGTCGATGGAGGACGGCCGCTCGTACGTGAGCGGGCTGGTGGACAACATCCTGAGGCGGGACATCGAACAGCGCTACAAGATAGCATATAAGGCGGCATTTGAGAAAATGGCGCACCACCTACTGAACGTGTCGCCCGCGATTGTGGTGATCAAGGACCTGGCGGAGTTGTTCCACTTCAAGTCGGAGCATACGGCACGCAACTACGTGAACTACCTGCAGGAGACGTATATGCTGATTGGGGTGCAGAAGTACTCACAAAAGAGCCGGGTGCGTTCGGTGCAGGAGAAGGTATATGCGGTGGATGTGGCGATGATGAGCGAGCGTGAGAACGCGTTTGCGGGCGAGAACCTGGGGCATCGGCTGGAGACCATCGTGCTGGTACACCTGATGCGTAGATGCAAGATAGAGGGGCTGGACGTGTACTACCTGAACGAACGGTATGGGGAGTGCGACTTTGTGGTGTGCAAGGGGGGTAAGGTGCTGCAGGCGATTCAGGTTTCTTACGATATTTCATCCCCGAAAACCAAACGACGCGAAATCAACGGCCTCCTGATGGCTGCCCGGGTTACCGGCTGCAAGAACCTACTTTTGCTGACTGATCACGATTACGAGGAGATTGACGAGGCAGGATTCCATATCAAAGTACAACCCGTCTTCAACTGGAGTATTGACGCGGAGTAATCTTTTGCTCCGGTATAACTAAGCGCAATCATCCCTCTGGTACATTCAGAGGGATGTTTCATTTTATTTTCCATATTGAAAGGCCGGTTTATCCATAATGATAAGTGGTTTGTACTCATCGGCCTTTAACTTTGTATGTTATTGTACGCGCATACAAATCAGCACAACATATGGAAGTAATTCAGAAAGAAATGTATGAGGTTCCTTCGACCACCGTGGTTGAGGTGAAAATGGAATGTGGCCTGCTACAAAATTCGACGCGGGATTACAATTATCATTCACTTGACGAGGATTAGGAGGGCAACACTATGAAAAGGAGTTCAACTATCATTCTACTGGCCTTGTTCGTTCCCGTCTTTCAGGCAATGGCTGATGAGGTGGATCCCACTACGCATCTCAAGTACACCGTGAGCGAAAGCGAGGTTACCGTCACCGGCTTTGACGATGAATTCACACCCCCGGCCGATTATGCGCTGGTTATCCCGGACGAGATTGCTGACATGCCGGTCGTGGCTGTTGGTAATGCTGCTTTCATCGACAGGACAGATATTACCACGCTACACATAGGCAAGAATGTGCGAATAATAGACACGGATGCTTTCCGGCGTGCAAACGAAATAACTAGCGTGACATTCGCCGTCGATGGCGTGCTGGAATCAATAGGAGAAAGCGCTTTCCGCGGTTGTTCGGGACTGACAGCTTTCGTGATGCCCAATACCGTTACTACGTTGGGCGCATATGCGCTTCAGGCAAATGCAAATCTGGCAAGCATTACTCTCAGTGACCATCTTACTGCGCTGAGTGTTCAGTGTATTTGTAATTGTCCACTTTTGACAAGCATTGTAATACCTTCTTCTGTACTATCTGTCGGCAATTATGCTTTCTACCAATGTTCCGGATTGACCGAAATCACAATACCGAACAGCGTAACAACGCTGGGAAACTATGTTTTTCGTGAGTGTACGAGTTTGGAGGAGGCTACGATTCCCGGCAGTGTGACAAGTGTTGGTACAAAGATATTTGAAGGATGTAGTGCTATCCGTTCGTTGAATCTGAATTGCCGCAATATACCGGACGATTGTGTTTCTTACAAAACAACTCTTGAGTCTGTTGTTATTGGCGCGAATGTCCGAACTATCGGTAGTGCAGCTTTCCGGGGCTGCACCGCGCTGACTTCTGTTACTTTCGCGCCGGCTGGAAGCCTTATAACGATAGGAGGACAGGCTTTCATGGACGATACAAGCCTGACCGGGATAACCATTCCAAACACGGTGACATCCTTGGGCGATAAACTCTTCTGGGCCTGCTCGTCGTTGGCAAGTGTGACCTTTGAGGATGGCTTCTCCATGACTTATCTTCCGACAAGCATGTTTCAGTCATGTTCCTCCTTGGACGGCATCACGATTCCTTCCGGAATCACTACCCTGGGCGATAGCGTGTTTTATGACTGTACGTCGCTGTCTTCCATCACGATTCCCGCAAGCGTGACGTCAATCGGAGTAAATGTGTTCCGCAATTGCACCTCGCTCGCCAGCGCCACATTCGCAGATGGAAGCCACATCACGTCCATTCCGAATTATTGTTTCGATCATTGCATTGTTCTGGGTAATGTGGACATTCCTTCAACTGTCACGTCTATTGGCAATTATGCTTTCGACAATTGTCGGGCATTCACCAGCGTTTCACTTCCCTCCGGAGTCACAACTATCGGGGAATATGCTTTCCGTAACTGTAACCAGCTGACTTCTTTCACAATTCCTTCCGGAGTGACCTCCATTGGCCAGATGGCATTGTCTTATCTGACCGGTATTACAAGCATCGAGATACCGAGTTCTGTCAAAACTGTGGGTCAGTCGGTATTCAAAGGTTGTTCCAACCTCACCACTGTGACATTTGCTGCTGGAAGTAAGTTGACAGCCCTCTCCCAGTATATGTTCGAAATTTGCACCAGTCTGGAAACCATCACGATTCCTAGCAGTGTAACGACCATTGGGTATCAGCCGTTCAAAGGTTGCACTTCCTTAGAAAGCATTGTCATTCCAAGGACCGTGGCGAGCATGGATACTTATACCTTCGACGGCTGCACCTCCCTTGAGTCAGTCACGTTCGAAGAGCCCAGTCAGATAACGATTATACCCAACAGCACTTTTCAAAATTGTTCGGCCCTCGCGACAATCACCATTCCTTCGAGCGTAACAGAGATTGCTCCGTATGCATTTAACGGCTGTTCCTCGTTGGACGATATCGTTATTCCAAGCAATGTCAAAACTGTGAACCATAGGTCCTTCCTGAACTGCTCATCACTTTCGGATCTGACGATAGCGAACGGTGTCGAGACAATCGGCGATTTGGCGTTCCAAGGGACTGACCTTACCAGTGTAACGGTCCCCAACAGCGTATCATCGCTTGGGAACGATTTATTCAATGGCTGCAGTAGTTTGATGATGATAGATATGAGCCGTACCGAGAGAGTGGCGGCGCTTTACGGCCTGACAACCATTAACCGCACCTCAACCGGCATCTTCAACGGAATTCCGGCAGCGTGCGAGGTGATTCTGCCGCCCTATTGCCGCGCGACAGGCGATCACGTAACGATTTCCGACCCTCCGGCTGAGGGAGCTTTGACAACTGCAGCAGACGGGTATTATGAGCTTTATACCGCCGATCACTGGCGCCTGTTCTCTTATATCGCACAGGGACTCAACGGATGGGCAAACGCCCGCATGATGGCGGATATCAATCTAGGGAGCGATCAATCTAGAATCGGAACGAACACCAATGATAATTCGGGATGTTTCCGAGGCGTTTTTGATGGACTGGGACATACCTTGACAGTCGCTTTTTCCGAACCGGGGGAACACAATATCTGCGCTCCCTTCAACAAGATTAACGGAGCTACAATCAGGAATTTACACGTTGCAGGCACAGTCGCAGTAACGTTCTATGGATATCATCCTGCCGGTATTGTTTCTGCCTCATGGGGCACCTCTACTATCGAGCGGTGCTGGAGCGATGTCGCTATTGGCGGCACAGGGGAAGATTGGCGGGAAGCCGGCGCATTCGTAGGGTGTCATAAAGGAGGAACGCTGACCATAACAGATTGCCTATTCACTGGTTCCATCAGTGGAAGAGGAGGTTGGAACGGTTGTTTCGTAGGATATAGCAACTCAGGTACCCTTACCCAAACAAACTGCCTTTCAACCGGAACTTTTACCTATGAGGGGACAAACAGCAATTTCAGAGGAACGCATGTTAATTGCTACGTTAAAACATTCCCGAAATCATTGGTGGACGGCATCACCCGCGCTACGGACGAGAATCTAGCTGATGGCACGGTAGCCGCAGCCCTGCAGGCCAGTCGGGGAGATGTCGTGTGGGTACAAGATCCCGACCTGAACACGCCGATGCTGGCAATTTTCGCCAGCCCATTCCCGCCTGTTAACATCTCAGCCACAAGTGCGACTTTCTGGGGTGAGGACAAATATGTGACCACCTTCTACAGTGCGGCAAGCGCTTACCAATTGCCTTCCGGCGCAAAAGCTTATACTGCTGCTCTCGATGGTGAATCAGTAGTATTCTACCGCATCGGCACGGACGGGCGCATAATCCCGGCCGGGACGGCCGCCATTATCGTTGCAGATGACTCTAATCTTGAGTTGGCGGGAGTTTACACCGCAGTTACAGCCAAGGCTGGGAATATTCTCCAGGGTTCTGCAATAGATGTCGCCGTTACGGCCGGCAAGGTGGACGACAAGACACCATATGTGCTTGGAGTCAACGGAGGCGTTCTGGGACTCTATAAGTTTACCGGGTCGAGTATCCCGGCAGGAAAGGCCTATTATCTTAAAAGTGAATAGAGATGAAAAACAGAATAATACTAGTATCTTTGTTTTGCTCATTGGTCTGGGCGGGGTGTCAGAAAGAAGAAATGATTGACAATTCTCTGCAGGAAGTTTTTACTTCACAGACGGATTCTGTATGGACGCTAACCCTTCAGGCGGTAAAGTCTGACGGGGTTCAGACTAAAGGCCTTGCCATAGGTGCCGGAGACGAATCGACCACTACTGTGCTCCAATCCATCTGGAAGGACGGAGATGTGGTTAAGGTCTATCTGGAATCTACATGTATCGGTACGCTTACCGCGGTTCCGGATGGTGAAGATGCTCATAAGGCAACATTGACTGGCACGGTTACTACCGGCGGAATCACTGAAGGAGTTACCCGGCTTACCTTGCTTACCCCGCGTGAAAGCATTGATTATACCGGCCAAAATGGTAAGTTATTGATTTCTGACGATGCCGTGAATTCTATCGAAGCCAAGTACCATTATACAATCGCGGAGAATGTGCTGGTGACGGGCGTTTCCGGTAGCAACATCACGACCGAGAATGCATCCTTCGTTAATCTCCAAAGCATCTACCGCATGAGCTTCCGTTTCCAGAACGGTGGTGTAGGCGATAAAACGGCTATCAACACTAAGGAGGTAACCATAACGGGTTCAGGATGCCATCTGGTGCAGCAGCAGACAGTTGGTGTGGTTGTGCCGACGGAGGGCGATATCTCTGTAACCCTGGAAGAGGCAACCACAAGTCCTTTCTTCGTCGCTATCCAAGACAGATACGCGAACGGCAATGAGGAAGTATTAACCTTTACGGTCATTGACGGTGATGGAGCTACGTACCGGGGCACCAAAACCATTCCGGCGGAGTATAACAATAATGGAAGTTTTCTGAGCGTGAAAAATGCGACGTTAACATCACGTATGGGAGTAGCATTGAGTTCTGCTACTGTGGACACGGCTCTGTAGACTATTTGATTCGGGCCGAATTAATTGGTAAATTTGTAACGTGAAGTGTCTGCCCCTCATATTTCTGTCCGCAGCCATTTGCCTTGCTGCATGCTCTCCGGCTTCGTCCGGAGGGCATGCTACAGTGTCTCCGGACGGGACCAGGTGGCAGGCTATGAGGGTGGAGCGGCTGCCGGACCTTCCGACGCCGCGCGGAAGCCATCGCACAGTCTCCATCGGCGATGAAATCGTGCTGCTGGGCGGCCAGACCGACGGGTTCAAGCCTCTGGAAACGGCGGAATACTACTCGAAAGGCGCCTGGCACACGGTGCCTATGCTCTATCCCCATATCAACGGTTTCGCATCCCGCCTTCCGGACGGCCGCATCTTGCTGGGCGGTGGCAGCGAGGAGCATTTCGGAATCGGCCAGAGCTTCGGCGCGGAGCTCTACGACACGGAGGCGCACTCGTTCACATCGGTCGGCATCATGTCGGCCAAACGCTCTCTGCCGTCGGCCCTTACTCTGCCGGACGGCCGTGTGGTCATTGTCGGTAACTGGTACGCCGCCGACAGTTGGGAGACCTGGTCGCCTGATGCAGGATTCGTGCGCGGTGGGGCCCTGTCTCCCGGATGGGCTGAACCATACATCCTGCCTGCATCGGCGGACGACATTATCGTTTTTGGACCTTGGGATACTCGCGGCGACCGACCCGGTGGCCGTGTGGACCATCTTGGCGGGGCGACTGAATTCAATTCCCTGCTGGAAGGCTGTACAATCTGCGCAAACTATTACGTTTTCCCGGAGGACTATCAGATTGCTGACTGCACCTATCTGATTCCAGTAGTCGTTGATTCGGCCAATACAGCAGCTATCCTCAAAGTAGCATCCGGCGATTTTTCCTTTCTTGAACTGGAGGCTCCTATTGCTCCCAATGGCCCGCATGGCAATCCTCTCACATGGTCCGCAATTCAGGTGGACCGCCCTGCGCGTCTTGCTTGGGTGCAGGGATTCGATCCCGCCACAGGCAGCATGTGCTTTGCCCGAATCGAATACGACGCCACCTTCGACGGCGGAAAAGCCTCGGTTTCATACTATTATGCGGAGCAGCCCGGAGGGTTCCCGCTGAGCCTCGCAAAACTCCTCCCCGGAGGCAGGTTGCTGCTTGCCGGAGGAACAGGCTGGAAGCAGGGAGAGTTTCCAACGTTGATCGACAACTTCAAGGCGTATACATCGGCCTATATCTTCTACTCAGAGCCACCGCAAAAGGCTGCAGTGCCGCTGTGGGCCATTGCGGGCTGCGTTTTGGCCATCGGGGGTGGCATTTTGCTGATCGTAAGGGTATTGCGCAGGCGCCGCAAAGAGCATGACGCTGCTGCCGCACCGGCCGAATCGGAAGAGCAATTGCGCCAGAACCTTATGGATCAGATATCGACTCTCATCGAGGAAAAAGAACTCTATCGGAGAAAGGATATCCGCATCACAGATCTGGCAACGGAACTGGCTACCAACAAGACTTACGTCAGTCTTCTGTTGAACAATATGTCGGGAGAGAGTTTTACTTCCATGATTACGCGGTACCGCGTCCGGTACGCGCAGCGCCTGATGAAGGAGCATCCCGACATGCTCTTGGAAGACGTGGCATCCGAATCCGGCTTCTCCTCCTACATCACCTTCTACCGCAACTTCAAGACCGTCACCGGCAAGACTCCCCAGGAGTGGAAAATCAAATAACCTTAAGTTTCTTGTTCACTTTGTACGGCTCCTGGCCGAAGGCAAGGTTCATCATAGTGAAGTGATCTTTGAGTTCCAGGGCGGTGTAGCGCATCACCGCCTGGCTGCCTTGCTTATGGAGTCCCGCAGCATACATGTCAATCTGAACTTTGTTCATCATATCGACATGTGTCTTACGTGCAAGCTTACTACCTCCGACTGAATGGAGGGGGACATATTCATTCTGCTGCGTCTGCTCGTTGAACTGTGCGACTGTGCGATTAATCTTACATACGGTAAGCAAGTACTTTATCTGGGCATTATAGCCTGTGGGGCCATATAGGTTCCGCAGGATGGGGAACTCAAATCCTCTTCTCATTATGATATCAAATGCGTAGCGAACCAAAGGGGTTTCCACTTCTCTGTTGTCCGTCTGTGTACCAACGGTTTTGTGGGGAATATAGTGGACGTAAGGGATTCCGGTACTGCTTACAGCTATGCTTTCCATGCCCAGTGTCTGGAAGTCGCTGATGCGGCACCCCAGCGCGCATTGCACCAGGAATGCATCCTTTGTGTCCTGAAGAGCAGCTGAGACTTTTTTCTTCATTATCTTGAGGAGTTCATCCTTGCGGAGGAATACTGGTTCGTCGTACATCGTCCTCATGACAGCCTTCTTGCGTTCCCGCCCCAACTTACGGAAAGGAGACTTGGCTATCTCGTCGGTGTTTTCAAGCTCGTTGAAAAAGGTCTGCAGCATCTTCATCTGAGATACCACGGTGTTCATTGAGAGCCGTGACTTCGGCTGAGAGGCCGGGGGGATATCCTTATATATTCTCTTGTACCTCGGAACATACAGGTACTCGTCGAAAAGGAAATTGCGGAACTCCATTAGATGGGCTTCTGTAAAACCAGATGGCGTAATGTGGCTGAGCCCCTTGATGGCAAGGAAGCGAGAGAGTTTGCCGCACACGACTATCACATGGTCATACCTCTTCTTGCCCAGAATCCTGTCGCGGAGCGATTCTTTGGCAAAGCGGCGAAATCGGTCGGTGACGCTCAGGCTACAATGTTTCTGCTCTTCCACAGGATGCTTGATTACGTCGATAATCTCTTCCAGGACTTCGCTGGTGAGATCACGCCCGTCTTTCTTCATCTGGGCGTAGGCGCGAGACATCAAACCCTTCTCCTCTGCGATATTGCTCAATAGTTTGGGGTTAAGTGTGGATACACCCTTCTTTTTGGTTCCTTCCAGGGTTAGTTTATCCATGAGGGATATGTCAACCTCAATATCGCTCTTATGATATATATCCACGCCTCTTCCATCGCGGAGGCGGAAACGCAACTTCACTTTCCCGGCGGACTTCTGAGTCCTGAATTTGATCGTAATCAATTCCATAATCTGTCTCATATTTGCGGTGGGGCAAGTTGCCCCACCAAAATGAAATTCAATGAACGTCTATTGACTCCAATGAAATAAACCACACTTGTAAGTCATTGACATACAAATATAAAACAAATTATTCTGATTTCAAAATTGCCCCACTTGGCCATCCTGTAGGAGTCACAAGAAAACCCCTTTGAGAGCATCTCAGAGGGGTTTTTCATATAAATTTGTCCCAGAATTGTCCCGATGAAAGTGTCTTGAGCAAATCCGGGACAAAATAGAATACCCCGTCAGGAAATTCATCCCGGCGGGGTATCGCATTTGGAACCGTGGTTCCCTACTCAGTGGACAGCTTGGCCTGAGCAAGCACATCTCCGGACTTCTCGCCAGTGGCGGTGTTCACGTAGAAGTACTTGAAGAAGACCTTCGGACTGCCGGCGGACGGAGCGCCGCACTTTGCGTCGTATGCACTCTTGATGTCGATGGCCGTGGCCACAGGAGTGTACGGGTCAGCGAAGGCAGCAGCCTTGCTGTAGGCGCGGGTGATACCGTTGCCCTGAGGATCGGAGGCCTGGATGACGAGTTTCAGGTTGGACACATCGCTGGGGATGGTGGCCAGCTGGAAGGTCATCGCAGAGGCGGTGAGGGTGATGGTCGCGGAATCCGGAGCGACAACACCGGAGAGGTTGGGCACGGCGGTCATGATGTTGCCGCCGCAATAAACCACCCAGTAGTTCAGCCTCATAAAGAGGTTGGCACCGGAAATCTTGGCCTTGGTACCCAGCACGGACTTGCCCTGTGCGGTGTTGGCCGCGGCATTCCAGGCGAGGATCTGCTCGTTGGTGAGACCCTGCCAGGCCTGAGAGAGCTGCTTGAAAACAGCTTTTACGGAAGACTGGAACGAGGTTCGGGTAGAACCACCGTAGCCACGATTGCGGATGTACTTTCTGCCGCGAGTCTTAGCGGCGGTGACACCCTTTGCGGAGCCCGACATTTCGTCGAAGGCGATTGAAGGATTATACTTCATGGCGCAAAAAAATTAATGGTTAAACATGAGGTTATTCTGAATTGTTTTCTCCATCCCTCACAAGGAAGGCGAAGATGAATGGCGAGTATCCGGTATCTTCAAATCCGCTTGTTCTCTCTTGGCAAGTAAAGATGCCGTTCTCTATGTGGGCCTCTGAGATACCGTTAACGGATGGATTGTACTGATTGCCGCCTCCACAGAAAGGAACGTCAGCGCATACATCCGTGGGGAAATTGCCCATAGTTGCTTCCCAGGGCGAGTCCCGGTAAGAGTAGGAGCAACTTGAGAATCCGATATGCACGAATACCCAGTGGTCGAAGATGACGCAGAAAGTCTCGGAATCCCAATACAGGTAGCGAGTCTCCTGAGTCATATTGATTCTCGTCCTCGTTCCCTTAATGGGGCTCCCTGGTTGGTTGAGCATCGGATACAGGGCCTGCATATAGATGGTAATATCGCCCTTCTCATCGAAGTTGGTCAACTTCTCAATACAGATGGTATTCTTGTCCTTAATCCACGATTTTAGGGCCGTACCGCCACTGTTGTCCCAGGTATAGCCATAACTGGTGCGAACGTCACGGAACCTCATAATAACGCCTGCAACGGCGCTGCGGTCGATTGCAAGGTCAGGAACGTAGATTTCCAAGACATCTGCAGCCAGGTATGCGGCGTTTGTAGGGTCGTAGGTAAACTTGGCGTTGAGAACCACGTAATTCTCCGCCTGGTAGTCCTTGAACTGAATGGAGCCCGCTCCGAAGTTATTTCCGGTAGAATTGAACATAGCCGTATTAGTAAAGGATGCCGGGGCCGAAGACCTCCGTAGGTTGCACATAATAACCGCCACGATGGGCGAAAGTGATAGTGGAGTCTCCCCAACTGTAGTTACGCAGCCAGATGATATAGGACTGAGCGGCCAGAGCGCAACGATCGTTGCCCATTCCGCGTCCAAGGGCCATACTTGTGCCGACGCAGTCTTCAGGGATTGTATCATTCAGATAGACCTCAGAAGAAGCGACGTTGCTGTGGCCGAGGCAGACGGTATCGAAGGAGATGACCGGAGCACCGGTGGAGAAGTCCACATCACAGTCGGAGACGTGGCTGTCCGGCTGAATGTCATCCATCGTAATCTTGTTACGCTTGACGTAGCCCTCCTCTTCAGCCTCTTCGGAGGTGATGCAAATCTTGCTGTCGAAAGCACTCGCACCGACGAAGCCGGTGTCCGTGTTCATCCAATACAGCTCGAGGAAGACTTTGTCACCCACAGCGGGCGCAAATCCTACGACCTTCATATAACGGCCACGTACATTCGCATCGCCCCAGTCATCCTCAATGCCGGCAGACACAATCACTGTCTTGCTCCAACCGCTGGAAACGCCGGCGGAAAGGCCAGCAGACATCTTGATAACCAGCCTGAGCGGGTCATTCTTATGCACGATCCCCTTGATGATAAGGTCGCTTGGAGTAACCCAGATTTCGTCGTAAACGACGCCGGGGATATTGCTGATGTGGGAGGGCGCATCCATGAGGATGGACTTGCCTGCAAGAAGACGATTGGAATTGATGCGGACGAAGGCATTGTGGGCGGTCATCTCCGCTGCCTTGCCAAAGTAGGATATACCCTTGAGATGATTGGCCAAAACCTCCCAGGCTTGCATTTGGGAATCAGAGAGCTGCTTGTACTCCCGGGAGATTTTGGACAATTGATTTCTTGTGGCTGCCTGAGAAGGTGTGAACACCTTGCTCTGATAAGCACGTACAGAGAGTACATTCCTGCCTTGCACAGTCCTCGCGGTGACATCTTTCGCCGTACCGGAGAAGTCATTGAAGGCTATTGAAGGCTTTGCTATCATAATCTAATTATGCTTAGCAGCCTCTGATTCCAATGCAAATATAATACTTTATTTTGAATTATTCAAAATTAGAAGGTTATGATATTTCACATAAAGTTGTACTTTAGACAAAACTACAGTACCATCAGGAAGGATTTCTTCTTGAAAATGTTCCGATAGCCGGTCTCAGAATCAAGCAATAGATACCGCATATGAACCTGATACTCCTGCAGGTCCAAGTCCCAGATGTCCCTATATCCAGGAACCAAGACTTCCTCTACGCAGTTGTCGGATGTGCAGTTCTCCTGGGCGACGAATGAACGCAGATAGCCGGGCCTCCTTCCGGAACCAGGAGTAGTCAACTGGAGGCGAATTGCCAGCCGGTAACGAGAAGGATTCGGACACCGATCCAGTTGCACCCTCAACTTGAGAGAGAGCGTATCACCTTCCACTACCGATGCACTGTGATACGTGCAATACACTACCGGCAGTTCCTCGAAGGCCCTGGGCACCGGCACATGCTCATTGCCAAGCTGCGCGAATCCGTGGTATCCGGATACGAACAAATTGTGGCCGGTGATGTGGTGGTCATTCTTGAAAGGTGGCCGATGACTCTGCACAGTTAAAGCCAGCATATTCCACTGCTCCTGGGTCAACGGATCGAGTGTACGCCATGCCTGCAAAGCACGAAGATGAACCGACTGAGCCTCCATCTGGGACAGTGTTCCCGGGAACTCCGGATGCGCTCTCTTCTTCCAGAAACAAACGCCGTCCCGGTGGTAGAAAGTAACCTCTCCCACGGAAGACCAGCAGTCTGAAAAACCGATGTTGGATTTATACTTTGGCATATCACTTTATCTATAATGAGGTGCCCTGTCTGACCATCACGGCAAGACAGGGCGTTGGGGAATTGTACTATGTAGTGCCTGGGTCAGAGGGACCTCGGGCGTTGAACTCTTGGACACATAGGTAGCTCAAAGGTACCTCGGTATATGTAACAACTATTGTTGTAAGTCCAACACAAAGATACACAATAATTTTGATATTGCAAACTAAAGTAATACTTTATGCAAAAATCGAGGGGTTGAAGGGGGCGGAGCCCCCTGGACTGTGCTATATTTTTACCCCTTTTTGCGACGTTCGGGCGGGGTACGGCGGTCGAGTTCTCACCTGCTTTGAAGCGTATGTCAACTTGATAGGGCTCGAACTTTTCTGGGCGGCTGGCGCGACGGCGTTAGCCGTGGCGACAGACGAACGGAAAAGTTGAGCAGGCAAGGCCGTAGGCCGCGGCAGGTGAGCGACTTGATGCGGCTGAAGCGGGGTACGACGGTCCCTCGCGAACATGCACGATCCTACGAATAGAAACACAACGTCTGGACGCGGATGCGGGAGAGTCGGGCCGCCGGCTGGGGCTTGAGCAACGTAGCGGAAGGTGGAGGGTTGGAGGCGTCAAGGCGGCGGAGACCTTGTGGCTCCGACGACTCGCCGGAAACCCGGAGACGAGAGCGGAGTTTGCTGAAGCACCAGACGAATAGCGAGCCCGACATAAACCAAGCCGAAGGCTTACCGCGGAGTGGAGGGACGGGACTCTTCTGACGGAGCCTGCGGAGGAAGAGGAGTCACGGCCTGGAACGACCCAGCACCGGAGGTGCGTAAGGCGGCAGGATGCTCGCGCTTTGATAACGCTCCCAGCGGGCCACTACCCCACGAATCTTGATAACGGTCCTGCGGTACGGCACTTTGCGCCCACGAACACTTGTGGACCTCCCTACCGAAGGTGGTAGCGGAGGCAGTGGTATCCGGAGCGTCAGCGAAGGATACGACTGCTGTAGCGGGGCTGGCGACTTGATGACGGTGATACGAAGGAGCGCAAAGTGCGGAGTGAGCGACGGAGGGGAGGGGTGGTCCCCTCCCTGAGCGAACTCCTCTCCTGCCGCCGCCTCGCCTGGGCGGGGAACTGGCACAACGGTCCTAAAAGCCTCTGCCGGAACAACTTAACATAATCCGGATTGTGTTAACCCGCAGCAGGTAGGACGTTGATGGCGGGCTTCTAACCCTCGCATCTTGATGTCCTTGATGCGGTGAGATACCGCTCGTGCGAGGAGTTACACAATCCCGATGGGATTATGTTAATGTTGTGGATTTCAGGCACTTACGTTGGTTCGAAGTGCTGTCGCAGCCCAGGCGATTATGCTCTCCCCTTGGGGAGCCGGAGGGGAATAAACCAGCACGGTGAGCTGGCGGTTGTGTAGCAAGCGCAGCGAGCGGAACAACCGACTGCTGACCGTGACCGCTTTTCCTTTAAGTGCGTTAGGGCGAGTCTGCGTGAGCAGTCTCGCTGCGCGGGGGCCAATGGAGCGTGGGGCGATAGCGAGTCTGTGCCAGGCTTGTCCTGGTGCAGTCTCGCCGCGAAGGGTGGCAATGAAGGTTGCCTTTATGGGCGGCTTGTCCGTCCCATAAGGGCAAGTACCGCTTTCCTTATAGACCTCGGCATAGCACTGCCGTTGGATCTGGGCACCATCGGCTCGAATCGTCAACATCGGCATAAACGCTTGACATCATCGGAAAAAGCTGTGACCTTTGTGAAAAACCTCAACGCTATGGCAGATTATACATTCGAAATGGTCCCGCAGATGGTTGGTCGCATCGCGGAATTACTGACCAGCATCGACCAGAAGTTGGAGAAATTGACGGTGCCTGCACAGCCGGTGGACAATACTCCGGAATTGATGGGCGTCAAGGACTTGGGGGCATATCTCCCTTCGCATCCTGCGCCGGCCACCATTTATGGATGGATCAGGGAGAATTCCATTCCCCACTACAAGCAGGGCAAGACGCTGATGTTCAAGAAATCGGAAATCGACAAATGGCTGCTGCGCACCCGGGTCAAAGATGATGGCCAGCTGCAGGAGGAAGCTGAGGAATGGTGCCGCACTCATCCCATCGGCTGGAGACATAGGAAGTAGCCATGAAGACGGTAACAGTTGCAATGATTCCGGAAGTCCTGGGCACCATCGTCCAGGAACTGGAACTGCTGGACGCCTGGCTGACGATGAAGACGGAGCCCATCCTGAACGGCACTCTCGGCCCTGATGATGAATGGATGACGCTGTCGGATTTGCTTCGCTACATCCCTGGCAACCCCAAGAGGCCCACGGTCATGAATTGGCTGTACACGTATGGCATTCCCCACTACAGGACCGGCAAGACGCTTCTCTTCCGCCGGTCAGAGATTGATGCTTGGCTGGTGCGGGCCGTTAAGTACGAGTACGGAGACTATTTCACCAAGAAACGGGCGTTCAAGGATAATCCGTTTTGATGGATGCAGTTCCGTTATTGATTCTCGGGAAAGGTTTTGAATAAGGCTCGTAGACGGTCGTCAAATATCCGGGGTTGGAAGTAGCCCCAAATGATGATTTCCGCCAAGAGATTGCGGCCTTTCTCCTTCTGCGTGGTGTAATGGTCTACAACGTGATAGAAGCCATCGGCACCCTTCTTATACTTGAGTTTCTTCAGCCAATAGCCGGATCTTGTGATATAGAACCAGCCGCCGAGCATATAAGGAGCATATCGGCATTCAAAGTCAGGTCCATAACCCTTGACGAAGGCTATCATTTGCTCCTCCGTCAGCGGAACATCCGGAATCTCCTCTTTCTCCCAAAGCGCCGAATCCTGAATCTGGAGTAAGAGAGAATGATGCAGTCGTGCGAGCGCCCACGTGTCTTGGTCGTTGCGGTCGAAGAATATCTCATTCTCATTCATATCAAATATCTTATTGGAGGCGCTGGAGATATTGGCGCTATTGGAGTTTTTGGATATATCGGCGGTCGTACTTCTTGACGTAATCGCGGAGGGCATCGCCCTGAAGAATCTTGATGTCGGCGGCGAGGCCTATGACAAAGCGGCCTGCGCCTTCGAGGCTGTGGATGGTTGTGGTGAGAATCCATTTCCCATCGACACGCTTGAGGTCTTTCTCGGCCAGGGGGAATTCTTCTACCAGGAGGGTCTTGGCGCGGGTATTGAGCTGCAGGGAAATCTTTTCGGACTTCGTCCCTGTCATTCTGAACACATCTGGCTTGGGGACCTTGTGCTTGGCCTTGAACTGCCAGTCGGCGTCGGTTGATTCGACCTCCTGAATGCGAGAGACCTTGAACATCCGGTTTTCGCCCTTATCGACATCAAAGGCCCAGATGTCAATCATGTTGGTGGTGAACTCTATCGGCTCTACCAGACGGTCTTTCGCCTCATCACTATGGGCAGACTCGTAGTGCCTCAAGACAACCTGCTTCTTGTGCTTGATAGCATCGGCAAGGGCCTCCACGTTGGCGGCATTAGCAGGATTGTCAACGTAATTGGCGATGCTGGTGCTATCGAAAACGCTGGCCAGTTTCCGCTGGAGGTCCCTCTTCAGGATATTGTTGTTGTCGATGCCGTTAATCATCTTGGCAACAATGTACGCCTCTTCCTCGGTGAAGTAGATCAGTTTGTTGAAGTCGGACAAGCCTCGGCCAACCTTACCCATCGCATAGACATTGCCGTACAACTTGTTCACCACGAAACCCGCCTCGCGGATGGTGTCTATATACCGGTAAATGGTGCGCGACGTTATCCCCATCTCCGCTGCGAGCTGGTCTATTGTCCGGCTTACATTGCCGGTCAACAGTTTCATCAAGCGTAGGAGTTTAGTTATCTTGGTCTGGTCCATACGGCGTTATTAACGAACATCAATTCGCTGGCAACTGCATAGAGTTAGTCAAGAGATTCAGGAGTATCATCATCTCCGAACTCTGCCTCAAGGTCTACTTTCTGGGCAGTTGCATACTTGGGTAACATATCAAGGAACACACGCAGGAAGGCCGTATCCTTGAAGAAATAGTTAGGATTGTCTTCCATTTTCTCTGAGATGAAATCAAGGCCCCAATTAATGTACTCCTCCATCGTGGTCATCAAAATGTCGACCGCCTTGCGATTTGTAATTTCTCCTTTATCCAGGGCAATAAAATCAACATCACTTCTTGCGACAAGTGCTGCGAACATATACTTCCGGATGTTGGAATATGACACACGCCCGGGTTTGGAGTCCAAATTACCCCAGAACTTGATGGGTTGACCAAGAACTTTTCTCTTAGATGTATCACCTACAAGGGGCTTGCGCTGGTTTTTATACAAACCTATAAAGAAGGCGATAATCAAGATCTCATATCCAGCACCGAATATCTTTCCACGGGCCTCTTGGAACACAGTTGTCCCCCTACCGTAGTCGCAGAAAGTCTTTATGATAGAATCATCGTATTTAATCTCGTATTCGGGATTACGATTTGCCCAAAGGTCATATAACTTTTCCATATTACTTCACTTTAACTACGGTTGTTCTAATAGTGGACAGATCATTTTTGTCGAATCCATCTGCCTTTTGAATCCTGTAAACAGAACACGTCAGCTTATTGATGTCGGCCATACGAAGGGTATTCTTGTCAAGGAAGTCTTTCGTAACAATAATACACTGCTTATTGATGTGGTCGATGATGTTATAGAAGTCATCTTCCTTTGCATCACCGAACGATGATGTGGCAGCATCAAAAATAAGCGGATAATCTTCTTCGCGTTTGAGAGTAGTAAGGTCGGAAATCGCAAACAAAACAGACATGTACATAGTTGTTTGCTGTGAGCCAGACGGCTTCTTAATCTCCGAACCATTAGAGCTATATAGTTTGATTACAGCAGAATCATCCGCAGTCCTAATAAGTTTGACAATACCATGAAAGTCATTAGCATTGAGTCTTCTGAGATAATCATTAGCCCTATCCTCTAATGATTCAAGGAACATTGTGAGATTCTTATCCTTTGCGCCAACAAAAGCCTTATAGATGTAATCAAAGGCTTCGTGAACTTTCTTGTAGACGCGAACCTGTCCCTTACCAGGAGCAAGAGCGTCGATTTGCTCTTTGTAGAAATCACGCTGGCCTTTGAGTTCCCTGATTTTCTGCTCGAGCTCAATTGCTCTTTTCTCTGCTTTTCCCTTTTGGTCGAAATAGCCTTTAAGGTCTTGGAAGGATTTATCAAGCATCTCCTCCGACACGCCTTCTGCCTGAATGAGAATACGCGCTTTCTCATCTTCCATTTCTTGCAGGTCCTTTTCCACCTCGTCAAGTTTGCGCTTGAACATATTAACGAGGTCAATGCACCCACCAATCTCCGCAGCCTTCCCCGTTACCTCAGATTCATTGAACCCTCCAAGATTCAAACTCAAACTGTGAATTTCCTCTATGTAGTTATTCTCAAAAAGGTCCTTCCGTTCTTCATCTTTTGGTTTATTGGCTTCTGCTTCTGCGAGGGCATGACGTTTGTGCTCCTCCAACTTCTCACACATAAACCTATATGCTTCTGAGCCTTCCGGAGCCTCGCGGCCGCAAACTTTACATATATGGTCATGAATCATCTCTTCCATTTCTGCTTCACCAGGAAGGTACCAGGGCATTCTGGAAGCACCGTTTACCAGCTGCGTAATCTCCTCATAGGCCTCTTTCTTTCCCTCATTCTTTGCCATCTCTTTGATGAACTGCTCGTTTTGCGCCCGTTTGGCTTTACTGAAAGCAGAACTCTTTGACTGGAACTCTTTTAATACAGAAGGGAATACACATAAGACCCACAATTTGTCAAGGAGGTTTACATTGAAGTTGTTGGCCGCAATAGACCCTCTGTATTTGGCCGCCTCGGCTTTCTTTGCTTCAATGCGTTTTTTGACCTCCGTATACTTTTCACTGGTATCCTTATGCTTCTCCAGGTCCTCGATTTTGCCACTAAATAACGTGGCAGAGGCTTCAGCTTCTTTCAAATCACGTTCTGCCTGTGAAAGGAACCGTTTGACCTCAATTAACTTTGAGTCAAGAGATTCTACTTGTTTAGAAATCTTCTCGTCAGACTTGGATTCTTTAACAAAAGCAGAATTCGACTTCTTTTCAAATTCTTCCGTATAGCCAACATACTTGTCGAATTCCTTCAAGTCAGAGAATTTTGCTACCAATTGTTTGAGAGCGGTTGGATCGTTGAAAACATTAAGGTCAGACTCTCCCTTGAACATGCTAAACTTTTGCAAGAAAGCATCGAAACATCTCAAGACAAGAATCTTTCCGTCGACCGGGGTTCTGCCAGAATCTTTTTCCTCATAGCCCCTGAATTCTTGACGCAATGGGCGATAACGGTCGTTCCCATAACGTTCAACAATAAAACTCTTCTCTATCGTCTTAATGCCGTTATGATCGAAGGTCATAGACACCATGACGTTATCCATTTCGCCGACTTCGAGTTCACTCTTCCTCATCTCGGAGAAGTTCTCCATATTTGGAGTATCTACAGTGGTATTAAAGAGCCATTGCAGAGCCTCGAAGAAAGTGGTCTTGCCATCACCGTTGTCGCCTATGATAAGGGTGAGCCCATTTGAGAAGTCAAATGAGTTTTCTCCGTAATAACTCCTGAAATTACGGATAATGATATTCTTGATAATCATATGTTCGACTTTAGGTATTCACTTACTTCTCGATAAATCTCGGTCTCCGATGCCCCCAGACGCCCACGGTCAATAATTTTTGCAACCGCATTGACTATGCAGTTATCGGATGAGAGAGCCTGAACCAACGACGTACACTCGTCTGGTGTGTACTCGCCAAAGGCCATTAGTTTTTCGTCCATCAGGACAGCCTGGAGCATCTTGTCTCCAACTGATTTGACAGCCATAACGTGTTAAAATATTGAAAGTTTATAATAATCAAGTATTTCCTCGAGTTCTTGGATAGTGTAATCTAAATTCCGCGACAGCATTGCGAAATTCTTTACACGATTCAATTCAGCTCGCACCATGTTCCTCTCCATCTTATAACTGTCGCTCTCGGGATTAACCTCGGGGATAACAATCAAATCGTGGATTGTGGCAAACTCCTTATCCTTATGCGTCCTCAAAATACGACCACGCCGTTGAATAAACTGTCGAGGGTTCCCCGTGCTCGCACAGAAGATGGCCAGTTCGCTTCTGGGGACATCAACTCCCTCATCGAGACACTTCATAGATGTCAATACCTGAAGTTGTCCACTCGCAAAATCTTTAAGAGTCTGTTCGCGGTCGGAGGACTGCGAAGTAAATTGCTTAACAGTTATTCTTGAACCGGCCTCTCGGATTGCCTGCGTGTATTCGTCAATCAAATGCTCGGATTCAGGATCATCTTTAATGACATCGTGAGCATCATAAATATCTGCAGCATACGTGTCCGGGAAGTTGCCTTCTGGGACATATACGAGGGTATACCTTAAGTCTCCTTTCTCTGCAATTCTCTCCTGAAGGATGTCCTTAAAAACGCCCATTTTCTTTGACGCCTTGTGAATAATCCTCTTGCGTTTGATAAGAAGCATCGTAAGGATGTCATTATCTTTATCGAACGTCTCTTTGCTGAAGTTATACATCTTCGCAAGGCGAGCAGAAATCTTGGCATACTCCTCCATTTCGGCGTCGGTAAGACGGACAATATGAGGATAATAATAGTACTCACACAGGACTCCATTATGAATTGCCTCCTCCATAGAATACTCATAGGTATAGCCTTCCTCTGCGCCAAAGAACTTCCTAATATTCCTGTTTCCGGTATCATCAAATTGACGCTCTGGTGTAGCACTCAAACCAATCCGTCGAAGATAAGGAATACCGATCAATTTGTGTTGAATGTTCGGTGCTCCCATGTTATGGGCCTCATCAGCAATGAGAAGGACCTGTTTCTTGGAAAATTCGTTCAGTTCCTGATGAACATCCGTTTTACCATATGAGGCATAAGTGCCGATTATAACGTATGAAAGGGCATTCTTTGAGGAAATAGCTTCAGTTGCCTTAAGGCGGTCTATATCGTTCTTCCAGGATTTGTTCCGAGAGCAGACCTTGATTATGTTGTCAAACCCAAACTTCTTGCACTCAATTTCCCACTGGTCTACAAGCGTGACCGTGGGGACAAGGATAAGAGCCTTGTAATAACCAGAGTGCTTATAAATCTCATACAGGCAGTTGAGGGACGTAATTGTTTTGCCGGTACCCGTAGCCATAGCAAATAGGCCTTTCTGCCCATTTGCCTTCCAATTCTCAAAAGCAATCTTCTGATACTCACGTGGGCCGCTGGGGTAAGGGAAATGAGGGCCATCCGTGTTAATCTCGACAACAGGAGTAGTCTTATATTTTGAGATAGCCTTCTGAACTTTATCCTTTGCTTTTTCAAGAGCCATTTTTACAGAAACCGGGAGGTCCTTGTCTTTTTTCTGGTTCTCTATAAGTTTCGCCTCATCGTCAAGTAATTCAACAAGCTCTTTATCCTTAAATGAATCGGTGATGCGCGTGCGCACGTCAGATGCCTCCAAATAGCGCACTGCCGTATCGTTTCCTCCGAAGGTTTTGTTGAACTCGCTCTCTATATCTTTAATCTTTGCTATTTCAATATCTCCGTCCCAACTACAGGAGGCTGTAAGACTCTCCTTATTTTCGATAAGCGCCGTCCTTGAAAAATTCACAGAGCCGTCAAAAGCCACTTTTGAAAGTCCATCGCTAAAAACGCCACATTTTGTATGAGCTATCCCTTCGCCGGACAGCGGAGCAATAATCTTTATATCAATTTTATTGTTCCTGATTAGCCAGGAAAGGCACTCAAAGAAATGCCGATCCCTTTCCGACAAGGTGTCCCGAAGCGCCTCAATATCTGACAGGTCAAATACGCTGTCGAGCATAGAATTGCCTTCGCCCTTCTCAATAGCGGATTTGTCGACATCAGTTAGAATGTCATTTATGATGAGCCGCATCCTCCCCCCATTATGGAGGAATGTGGCAAATCCGTCGGCAAGGATAGAAATGGCAGATGATGAGAAGAAACCCAACATCAAGTCAAAACGAGACGCATTGCATAAGCACTCAGAAAAGAACCCAATGGGCTCCCAGGGGGTTTGAGTCTTATAGCGTCGACTCTGCGGCCATATGATGTCTCCCTTTAGCATCTAAATAAAGCAATTAGCACAGAATGCATCATTATCATCATCCAGGTTATCAATGAGCCGGCAACTTGCGCCAGCACGCTTGGCTTCCTGTTTCTTTATGGCATCAAGTTTTATCTGCCGCACACGTTCGGGCTGGCAGAGTTCAGCAAGGCTTTCGTTCTGGTTCCAGGTATAGCCATCCTTCTCGAACTCCATCGCCTTTGCGTAAAGGTCTGGATGCTGCTCATAGAGCCACACCCACTCAATCTTCTGTTGAAAGAAGCAGAAATAGCAGCCGGAGCGACTCCGGTTGTAGGTACCTTTCTTTCCGTCCACGTCAAAGACAATCGGCTTGTAGTAAGCAGGAACGCCAACGCCGCTGTCTTCGAGTATTTGGAAGATGTCGTCTTTTACAAGTACATCATCGTTGTCCACCAGCGGGAATTCATCAAGCTGACCTACAGGATAGTCTGTGGTTTTCAAGAAGGCGAACACGACTCTATTGAAAACTTTTACGTCCAGATCCAGTAGTGCGTTTAACTTCTTGGAATAGAAGAAAGTCTTGGAAAGAGGTGTATCAACGATTTTCAATGCCTCCTGGCGGATGTCATCGGGACAAATCGTCTCATAGTATTCGTGGATTTGGGCGATGTTGTCATTGCTCAGTACTTTATTGATGACATCAAGGCTCCAGATGTTCTTCCTGAACGGGAATATGGCCTGGATGTTTGGCTTTGTGGAGATATAGCCTTCACGGTCTTCATCGCCGCGGATACCAACATAGGAAATGGCCGGTTCATCGCCAACGAACTTCTCCATCTCTGCCAATTTCATTTTCTGGGTACACCAGCGAGCCTGAGGAGACGGTAGGAAGTTGCCGCTTGCTTTGAGGAAATGGTGGAACGGGGTAGGCTCTGGGCTACCCTCGGCTGCTCTCAATATCTTGATGCCGCCAAGGTATGAATCCAGCCGGGCAATGAGCAATTCCGTTTCAGCCAACTCGCATCCCGTGTCAGAATTGTAGTACTCGACCTTGAGGTCCGGGTACTTATTCTTCATGTAGATGGCGAGGGCTGCGCTATCCTTACCGCCAGATATGCCAAGTATATGTCTTACCATAATGTCATTTCTTAATCTTGTCTGCCAGCATTTCAAGAAGGATGCACACATCCAAATTGGAATCGCCAGAAAGGAGTTTCTCCAACTCCGCCTTCCTCTTCTGCACCTCTGCCTGCTTGGGTTTCGGTAAGCGATAGGTTTTCTGCTGTTCGTTAACGCCGTTGGTGTTCAACAGGCCAAAACTATATAGCGTGTCATCCGATTCTGCATCTGCCACCTCGGAGATGCCGATATAGCGGTCCAGTTCATAGAAGAGGAAAATGATATTGTCTAATAGAGCTTCTTCTTCCTTATCCCTCAACTTGTATAATTGCTTATCAAGGACAACACTGGAAATCCTTTCGATAAACTCCTTATTGGTTTCCGCCGGAGCCAATACTCTGTCGAGGAACGACCTTGCTTTCTGGGTGAGAAGGTGCTTCTTGACATGAGCGTACCTTGTGGTTAACACGGCCTTATAAGACTCATAATCGGAAGGAAGACCAAGTTTCTCAATGAGACGGTCTTCTATCCTCTTGATGAGTTCCGGATAGCAGGCATTCAGTTCCCGAACAGCAGAACGAATCTTATCCAGATAGTCCTGGATGAAGTCATCGTCCAAGGTGTCTCCACGATAGCCAAGCGATTCCGGAAGCAGTTCAAAGAACACCTTCTCAGGATCAACCGCATTGGCAAGTACGTCACGGAACTTTGCAACATTGGGATTGCTGAATTTGTATGTATGTTGAGCGTACTCGTTGAGGTTCTTGAAGAAGTACAGGAACGGTTTGAATGTGTTGGCAAAGGAGTCCTTACTCAGCGCTATCTCATCGTCTTTCTTAAGGAACTGGCGATACTTCCTGAAAAACTCCAGTTTCACTCCGCTGACGCTGAACGCCTTGATGGTATATTCGCCTGGATGCTTCCAGAGTAGGTCAATGACTTCGCGGTTAATGTTCATGACATAGGTGCCACTTGCATTGTACATGGCGAAATCCTGCTGCTTGATATAGAGATAAATGGGTATCCAGAAATCGATGAAGCCCTGCTTCAGTTTGAAGGGACGTGACATCAATATCTTGATGAGTTCGCTGACCTTTCTGGGGCGGTCAACGGTCTTAGCAACAAATGCCTCGCAGGCGTTCCAGAATTCCAGTACCTTTTCATCAGAAGGAGCGCCGAACACATATGCCCCGTCTTCGTCCTGGCGGTGAATGCCTGTGTTTTTGAGGAGGGTGATGTATATCGTCTTCTCTGGCGGGAACTCGTTCTCTCCAAAGCCCAGGTCAGGTTTGTCGGGATACGTAAGAACCCTATCCAGTAGGTTTGACTTGGCCAAGGATATAGCAGAGCTGAGTTTCTGCTTGTTGAACAGTTCGTTTTGAATTGCCGGCGTCCCGGAATAGACCTCGAAACAAACTGACGAAAGCAGCTTGTTGAAGTCCTTCTTGGAACGAATCTGGCATTCCTGCCCCTTGAATATCCATGTGACATTCCCGCTGCCATCGAACAAGTAGTCATTCAAGGCAGAGTTCAGGCAATTCTTCTCAAACTCCTGAATATTCGAAATCTCCCGCTTCGCCACCTGGTCATCAACAGCAACTTTTTCGGCGATATACTGGAGTTTCTTGATTTCGTGGAGGTGCTTTACAATGTCAGAGACATTATTGAACACCGCAAAGAGCAGCGCTTCATCGCTGGAGGCCGATATTGCCTTGACCTGATCCATGCAACCTTCCTCAAGCGGAAAGATGAGTTCGCAGAATCCATCAATATCGCCATCCGGGACCTTTGCCTCCGGTTCATTCAGTACAATGAACGAGAAATACCGAGGCGTTCCTTTGGCATAGAAAGCAGCGGATGCAGAAGCAATGCGCGGCTTGATGTAATCCCGAAGTTCATCTACCGTGGCAGACGGTGTGGGAACCATTGTGGCAGCTCGTAGAAGTTCTGCCTCGATGTTGATGTCAGTACCCTCAAAGAGAATGTACTGGGACTTGTATGTGGCGTACCTGATTACCTTGACCCTTTCCAGTTCCCGGATTACTTCGCCGGCGTTCTCTATTCCAAGAGCGCACTGACAGTACTTTTCAAGAGCCTCACGGTTAAGGGAAGTTTCGGAAGAGCCAAAGATACTAAGCAGGCCAATAGACTTGACCACCTTCTGTGCATCGGCAATAAACTCATCGGCAAGGATGCCACTTTCTATGCGCCCGAGGGCGACCTTTATAGCTGACCAGCCTGAGGATTCCAGATTTACCTGGGATATTTCCGAATAGAAGTTGTAGATGGCGTAGTCATAAACGTCAGCCAGGTTATAGGTCTGGTGCGGTTTCCCGACATAGTTGAGTATCGAATACTGCCCAGTGGTCGTGAGGAACGAGAAGAGCGACCGCTCATTCTGCCCGTACTTCTGTATAGCCAACGTGAGACAAGAAGCAGCGAGGGGATCAATGGGATTCAGTTTGCGGGCGGTTTCTTCTGAGAAACTGTCCGAGATAAAGCGGCACTGCTTAGCAAGGGCATATACAGTGGCGAAATCGGTTTCATCAGCCTTCTGCTCTGGTGCAAGAGTCAGCTGTTCAGCGGCCAGATAAAGGAGTTGTTCTACCGGCTCGCTGAAGACAACCTCTTTGAAACGTCCCTTCACCTTCTGCCATTCTTTCCGCTGGGATTCGGTCAGTTTGGAAGCGTATGAACTGAAGTTTTGGTGGAGAGTGGAAAGCAGGATTGCTTTGCGGTGATGGTCATTAACCAGCTCGCAAAGTTGCTGGATGAAGTACAGTTCTTCCTCCGGGTTATTCTTGGCTGCATGCTCGAGGACCTTACCGAATTCGTCGATGACGATAATGACGGCCTTATTCTTTGCCTCTGCCTTTTTGCAGAACTGCTTAAGTGAATCGAGAGCGTTTCGGTTCTCGACCCTCAGCTTGCGGGCAAGCAGTCCCTGCAAGGAATCATATTCGCCGACAATGTTGAATATCTCGAAAGACTCCAGTCCGAAGAAAACAGTCTTCTTCTTGATAAGAGCATCGTCCTTACCCAGCAGGCCCCTTTCGAGAGCCATTATGAAACTGGATTTGCCGGTACCATAGGTGCCGATAACAGAGAAGGAATGAACGCCGGTGGAAACGCTGGAGACAATGTCGCCAAGTACGCGCTGCACATTGGGCGTTACGATATACTGGAAATCTTCCTGGACTCCAATCTCAATATTTACTGATGCGTTGTATCTCATGCCTCCGTGTAATAATGGTTAAGAACGGCGGCTGCATCGATGTTGTGAATGAACTGCAGGTTCTTCACTCCGCTGTTATCTGTGTAAGACAAGTCTTCCGGATGCTGTGCTACAATCTCACGAACCAATTCGATGAGATTAGTAAGCGAAAGACCAAAAATGAGAGCGACCTCCTGCATGCCGTCCAGGGAGATAGTGTTGTCTTCACCTTTATAGTCCAGTAGAGCGTAGAGAAGGATGTCAGGATGAATATGGCTGGGGTCGGTATCATTGAAGGCGTACCGGTCAGATCCAAGAGCGTTAATGAGACCGAGGTCCTGGAATATTGCGGAGAAATCTTCGTTGCTGCGGACTTCGGAAGGTGTGACGTAGTTGTGTAACAGAACTCCTATGTCCTTTTTGACAGTATTCTCGTTGTAGACGTTCTTCTGCTCCGGGACATTACATTTACGACGTACGAAAGCTAAGAGTTGATTGCGGTCAAACTCCCTTTTCTCACGCTGGAAATCAAGGAATGTCAGTTGGTAAAGACTGGCAATCCTTTTTGTGAGAAGATAATAATGGAGTAGCCATAGAGTACCCTCATCTTCAAGAAAGGGGTCATAACCAAGCTCTGTGTCGAATATTGATTGAGCGAAGGTGGTGGGAACGTCGTTAATACTAAGCCCGAAAGCACGGGACCAAAAACGAATAGACGCGACCATATTCTTTCCCACGCCGAGAGAAGCAACGGCATCTGGTGAAGTGAAGTTCACGCCCTCGATCATTGCATCATAAGCCTTCTTAAGCCACAAGGGCTTGCAAAAGAAAGACTCATGACCAGAAAATGAATATCTACCCATAAATCTGGTTCAAATACGGCTCTAATAGAAGACAGGTGGGAAATGCCCATGACGCTCCTCTTAGAGATAGTACAATTGTCCTATGTGTATAGTTTGAATTAGCTAATACGCAAATTTAAGCATTTTTTGCTTAACATGTTTTCGCTGTGAACAAAAAACAGATGCAGGCATATGCGATTGACAGTATGTTGTCGAAAATTTCGCCATGACTTTTCCGCACTTCCTGACAATTTTGTAAAGAAAAAGGGGACCAGGCAAAATGCCCCGTCCCCTAATTCAAATGTGGTTGGTCGCTTACCGTTTCCGGTAACGTCCGTGCTCAACCCGCTCCAATGGACCATCCTCTTCGCAGAAGGCGCGTATCCACTTCTCGGCGGTGCTTGGAGGAACGTCTGCCTGCGCTGCGGTCTCCAGGTAGTCCTGGCGATCGAATTCCTCTGGCAGGGCCGCAAAGAAGATCTGGCGTTTCGCGGACTTGGCGACGGCGGCGGAGCGGGAGCAGTCCGACGATGACAACTCGTCGAATATCTTCGCCATATGGACGGCAAGTGTGCGGCTGATGGTAAGCGCCGTGTTGAAGTCTTCGTCAGTGCAGACCAATTCCGTCGGGAATGTCTTGGTGTCCATCATCCTGACAGCCGCCAAAACCATCGCGATGCGGTAGCAAATCAGGCCCAGGCGGAAGACGGAACCCGCAATATCATCTGGAAATACCCGGCTATAGTTGTCGAGCAGTTCCCTGAAATATGCGTCAAAAGCGTCGGTCTGTTCCTCGGTGACTGAGAAATAGATGTCCGGCTGCTGGCACAGGGAATCGTAGAACACGAGGAACTCCTCCCCGAGGGCATCGAACTTCTTATCGACAGTCTCCTTGCCCTGGTTCTTGAGAACGCTGCGCCAGACCAGCTCGGTCTCCATCCGGTAAAACATAATCCTTGAAAACAACCCGTTCTCAGCACTCCCGACAAGTCTGACGACCTGCTTCGGTGTGCCGGTCAGAACCGCCGACAGCTTGGGACATTTCACCTCTACATCCTCGTCGTTGGCACGCCGGTGATACGACACGCCTTCGTGATGGAATGCAGCTCTGAAAGTCTCGCTGTAGTCCCCGAAATCGCTCTCGAAGGATGAAGACAGGCCATCGGCCTCGGTGGTGAAAACAATGCCCCTCTCGTCATTCTCGTTCAGCAGTTGGACGAAGGCTGTTGCGCTGGTGTTACACGGGATGTACAGCATGGTCTGGCGAGGCTTGACGGGCTTGTCGCCACGCTGCTTCCTGGGCGTATTCTCCCATTTCACCATGTCGGCATCGTACTCTGCCTTCAAGGTGTCGTGCAGGTCCTTGAGCCGATTGTGGATGGGAGCGGCGATGCGGCGACACAGGTCTACTCGACCCTTACCGGAGCCGGCACGCGCAGAGAGGAAGAAGAAAAGGTTGGCGTAGACCATCTTCTCGTCGTAAGAGCCTTGCACATTATGGAGGCACCCGGATATGACCGTAATGGCAGCAAGAATGAGCGTATCGGTTTCCTTTGGGTTGCGCCCGTAGGATGCGACCTTGCGCAGGAAGCCAGGCAGGTGCGGCGTGATGATGTCTGAAAATGTGGGCAATGCAACTCGCTCCGTCGCTCCAGAATCTCCAATATCTCCATTATCGCCACCGACATTCCGTGGAGATATTGGCGGCTTTGGAGATTTTGGAGGTTTGTAGGAACGTGTGCGGATGTCGATGCCGGCGTCCCTCGCATACATAAAGAATGTGCGGATGGTTATGCCCTTGCGCCCAGACTTCAAGCAATGGTCATACTGCCAATCAGTCTCCGCCTGTGTATAATCCGGATAGTATTGGCAGGCGCGATGATAGTACGACCTGCCTTGCTCTCCGAACTGATCGGCGAGGGCGAAGCCGGTATTTACATAATGCTCGTGGGACGGAGTGATGTCCACGTGCTTCCCCTCGATTAAACCGAGGACGATTTCTACATCCGCTGCCACATCGCCAGCGGGAACATAGGGTGCGACACTTGGTCTGACGCTCGTTGAGGCTGGCGTTTCACTTGGTGTCTGCCAGGCCTCGGGATTAAAATCTAAATTATTGTTCATTACTACAAGTACTTAGGATGGATAAAAGCCTGCGGATCGCAGGGAATGTAACAGGCACGACTAACGTCCTTGCCTGACGGGTCTACGATAACATCGTAGGTCTTGAGGTAATTGCTGACGGCTTGGAAATAGAACCGATGGTCGTGCCCTTCGTTATTCACAATAGGGATAAACCATTTCAGCCCAAGCCCGCCGGGACTTCTGAATAACAACTGCGTCTCGAGCCGCGGGATGTTCAGCAAAAGTTGGAATACGGATTCCACTTCAGCGGAGTCTTTCAAGTCATCAATGTCAATCACCATCAAGCCGGAGGGGGTTACCAGCGCTGCGTTCTCTCGCTTGGTGAAGATGCCAGCGGGCGTTACATAGTCAAAATTCCACTTCTTGAACTCCTTTGCTTTGTCCTCGTCGGAGATAGCGCGGAGTTGTTCGGTGGTGGCTTTGGCCTCGTCGCTCGTCACAATCTGGTAAAGGTCTACCAGCGTGATCTCATCGCAAGGGACGACATTCTTAATCGGCCTCTTGTAGAATGAAAAACGCGACGGTTCTTGCACAATAGCGGACGAATCCGTGGTGACACTTGGCTCGTTCGCGGATGGTTCCGGGGTTGATTCCGGGCCGAAGTCAGGCATATCTTCCTCCACGGGTACATGGAATATACTATCCTCGTCCCGCTCCCAGGGCTCTATGTCATCCTGAGCGAGCATACGCGTACAAAGTTCGTCTTCCCAGGCTGCGCTATTCGCGCCTACATGTACATTGTAACTCATTGTTTTCCCTCCTCAATGGCTTTTACCTCTGATTCCAGGTAGTAGATGGACCGACCAATCTTAATCGGATGTATCTTGCCAACTTTCTCCCAGCGCGTGAGCGTCATGGGGGACTTGTGCAAGCGTTTCACGGTGGCCGTGCGCGAAACCTTTACATCCGCATCCGCCTCCCGCCTTTCAGCAAGGAGTTCGGAGACTACATTCCGGATAACTGTTTCCAGGTCCGAAACGGAAACCACAATCTGGACGTTTTCCAGTCCTGATTCAGATAAAAAAGATTTTATCATATCTGTCTCGACCGAACCCTGGTGGCCCGTTGCCCATATGGGCCCCAGCCTCGGAGGATGGTCGCCTTCAGTACAGTGGGCTCTGCCGTCCAACGACAGAACAAAGTTAGGGTGGGACAGTACGGTCTCACGAAAGATTTTTCCAACAAAAAATAAGTCGCCGAATACTGATATTCAGCGACTTAAGCGTGGGACGACCGTGGGACGGTTTTTAAAGCGTGGGACGGTTTTATGCTATTTTGTAAGGGGGATGCCTTCTATGCACCTTTTGAACTTTTTCTGTGGACCTCTTTCAAAGTTTACCTTTTTCAGTGAGTCTTTGCTAATGCCACTATTCTCACTAACGGTATCGTACCATTTCTTCGGGAACTTGTCCTTGAAGAACTGGATCAAGCACTTTATTTTTGTCTTGGTTCCCAGCCTCTCTCCGTCAGCAAGAAGTTGATTGAAATTGCCATTAAATACTGCATCTTCAAAGTCCGACTGGCTTACAACGATAACACGGTCATCTTCCCTGTGCAGGTATTCATACAAGCGGGTAAGGTCGAAGTTCATATTTCCTAAAGGGTCGAAAAGGCCACGACGTACATACCCTGGTTTTTTGTCTGCATTGGCGGAATCCTCAAGGAAGCGGCTTTTCATTTCGTCAAAGATTGCCCCCGATCCAGTATAAGAGAAGGTGAAATATGCTCCGCGCATATCAGGTTTGCCCCTGGGGACGTTTGTGTAAGAAATACCTTCCCACCGTATTCTTGAAACTGTGCGCTTGGTGAAGAATAGCCAGCCGAGGATGGCGTTCGTTTTGTCTTCCTCTGGGAGATCTGTCTTCTCGAGGCGCTCGTTGAACTTGAAGAACTGTTCTTGATAGAAGGCTTTCGCTTGCTCCAATGCGTTGGCCATATCCGTCGTACTTACATTCCATCCGTTTTTCGCACACTCGTCGACGGCACTGTCAATGAAAACGCGGACTTTCTTAACGAAAAGGGCGCTGTTATCTTCCTGGTTGAAAAGGGCACGTATCTCGTCAGGCAAGCCTCGCTTCCCCTTGTACTGGTCCCGTAATTTTTCATACTCGCCGTTCCAGAAATCATATCGAGGGATACCAAGTTCCCTGAACCGTGGAGAAAATGCTATTTGTTGCAAACGGTTATGGACGAGTTCATGAATAAAAAAATTGATATGGCGCTGTAAACATGAGGAAGAGGTTTCTCCTTCGCATTCGCTATCGTAACACACAATGGTAGGGACTTTTTCCTCAGCATCGTGGCCAGCGCTATTTGTGCGGTTTTCCCAGGAGTCGAGTTTTTCGAGCATAATATCAAAAGACTTTCCGTTTTCCTGAAGCATCCTCTCCACGTAGTCATTGAACAGCTTGGTCAGAAGATCCTCCAATGCTGCCTTTGTTGTCTCTGGTATTGTATTATTAACCTCGGCACGTGCCGCCTGGAATACAGCAACGAGTTCATTTAAGAATTTACGGTAATTGTATGGAGCCAGAATCATAGCCTTCTGTTCGCCCGTAAGGGACTCTTTTCCTGCATACTTCTCCTGATTCTTTTTGAGTTCTTTCCCCCAGAAATTATAGAAGATTCCGGGATCGGCGTTTGGGTTCTTGAATGCTCTGACATCTGCATACGGGTCCCCATCAGGCAATTCATCCCTCTTTTTCACGGTAGTATCAGCAATTATGTATCCGGTTCGGCGCATTGTTTTTTCTATGATTGCAAGCTCATTTACGGCCGCATTATAGAGCATATAGGCGCGGAAGTGTAAACTAAACTCTCCTTCACCACTCTCTTCAAGGGCGCCGCGCATTTTCCTTGCCACGAGGTATGTCTTGTTGTTCTGATATGAGCAGAACTGTCGATATGAGCCGTAATGCGTAAAGATTTGGTCCGGGTGCGGATCAGGTTTATTCTGATAATGGACTGATGTCGTATCCCTATATTCCCACAACTTAGCCGCGTAGGCTTTTTTTGTTTCTTCATCGAGGGACTCATACTCCTTTATCTCGTCGTAATATCGCTCAACGAAGTGCTCAACGTCGTGAAGATGTGACGAGTATAGAACAAAATCCTGGATGTAGTTCATAACCCTAAAATCAGGATATGGCTCATAATCCTTTACGTAAGGACAAGCCTGCTCCAGCTCGGCCTTGATGCTTTGGACTCCAGTGCGCTTCTTGATGATGTTATCGTTGTCATTGGACATCACAACGAAATCATGCAATGCCTGGCGTTTCTCGTCTAATTCTTTTACTGTAATCATAGTCGGCACTAGATAATGTTCAACGATGCGTCTACCTTATATGGCTTCTGGCCGAAGGCAAGGTTCATCAGAGCAAACCTGTCTTTGAGTTCAAGAGCGGTGTAGCGGTTCACGGCACCACTTCCTGCTTTATGGAGTCCGGCGGCGTACTTGTCGATCTGGACCTTGTTCATCATATCGACGTGGGTCTTTCTCGCCAGCTTGCTCGTACCCGCCTCATATAAAGGCAAATATACGTTTTCTTTTCGAGACTCGTCGTAATGGGCTACCTTTCTGTCAAACCCGCAGGTCTTCAGCATCACCTTGATAAGGCTGTTGTAGCCGTTCGTACCGTTGATATTGCGGAGTACCTTGAACTGGAAATTGTAGCGCTTGATGATGTCAAAAGCATAGCGAACGATGGGCGTCATCAGCTCAGTGTTGCCGGACTGCTCGCCAGCGGTCTTGTGGGGGATGTAATGAATATAAGGTATGCCGTCCTCGGAGACGCCCACCTTTTCCATGTTGAACTTCTGGAAGTCGCCGATACGGCAGCCGAAGGCACACTGGACCACAAATGCATCCCGGGTCTCCCTCAAGAAGACAGGAAGTTCAGCGTTGCGGAGTTTAGTCAGTTCCTCAGCACGGAGGAAGATGGGGTCATCGAACTGGGTCTTCATCACGGTACGCCGGCGTTCAGTGCCCAGGCGGCGGAATGGAGACTTCCGGATCTCGTCATTATCATCCAGGACGGTGAAGAAGGTCTGAAGCATCTTCAACTGAGAGACCACAGTGTTGGTGGAGGCACGGGCCGAGGGGAGATTGTTCTGCTTGATGTCTTTGTAAAGGCGCTTGTGTTTGGGGACGTACTTGTACTCCTCGTAGATGAAGTTGCGGAACTCCATCAACATATCCGCCGTGAATTCTTCAGCGGTGATTTCGGAAAGACCATTTATTATAAGGAAGCGGCGGAGTTTGGAGCCGACCACCTTGACGTGCTTCTGACGAGCCTCGCTCATAATGCCGTCGCGGACAGATTCTTCTGCGTAGCGGTCATACCGATCCAGGAGGGAGGGGTTTTCCGTCCGGAGTTCTACAATGGGGCGAAGGAGTTTCTCTACCTCTGCCTGCAGCACCTCGGATGTAATGTCGAGGCCCTGCTGCTTCATTCCGCGGTAAGCCTGGGAGATGATGGGCTTCCTCTCCTTAATCTTATCAACCATACCCAGGTCTACAGATGTGACTTTGGGCTTGGGTGTGCCGTCTGATTTTAGCTTGGATATTTGCTTGACATCAATAGGAATGTCGCTCTTGTAGTAGATGTCAACGGTCTCTCCGTCGCGGAGTCTGAACATGATGGGAACAGTCCCGTCCTTCTTTGTTGTGCGTACGCGCAGCGTAATTCTTTCCATATTCCCCAATTTTTTAAGTACACAACAAAGATACAAAATATATCTGAAATTTGTCCCGAAATTGTCCCGATAAATTGGCGATGAGCGTTATTTATTTGTTTGCGAATGTTTGGGAAATCTTTGTAAGTAGTTGATAATCATATAACATTAGGCAAAATAAAGATAACACTCGTAAACAAAATGTGGATTCTGTAGGAGTCACTTCAAAACCCCGTTTGACAAGCGTCAGGCGGGGTTTTTCTTTAAAATTTATCGCAGATAGGCGTCGATAGCGTCGTCAAGGTATTTGCCCATGAGTTTTCGCATTTCGTTCCGCTCGTTCTTGGGTACGGAATATTTGCCACTGTGGCCTTTCCAGGCGCAGGGGTGCATGACTTTGGAAGAGGCCGGGCAGACGTTGTATACGGCCCATACATCGGCCGGAGGGCAGGTCAAATCGATAAGGCCGACATTGACGACAAGTTTTCCGGTATAATGGCGCATGAAATTGGCGGCGTCGTAATATGGTGCAACCTTTGCGGCGGTGGAGTTTACGCCTTCGCGCTCCAGGGGCTTGTTCCAGCTGCTGGTGCGGCCGACGAGCATTCCTCCGACATCCCACATTGCCGGGACGTCCACAACCACCATACTGACCCGGGAATCCAGGCCTGCAAGTGCTGCACTCTGGGCGCCTCCCTGGCTGCCTCCCGTGATCAGCACCCGCTTCCTGTCCCATTCTTTGCGGGAACAGAGATAATCCAGGGCGCGGACGAGACGTAAAAACATCCCGTTGAAGTAGAAGCTCTCCCGGTCTTTGACGGGCCATCCGGAGTAGCCGTTCAGCTCTTTGCCGATGGCTTCGTAGTAGGCGTCGTCTTGTCCGTTGAGGATGCCGTGTGCGTTGATATCCAGGGCGATGGCGCCGCTGCCGGATTTGGCCAGTTTGACGGCCGCCTTCACGGTCGCCTTTGTCCAGGAGTCCGTCATTCGGCCGGCGCTGTGGGCCTTGATGGCGATGGGAAGGCTGTGGGGAGCGGCATTCCGCGGTAACGCAAGATAGCCCCGGACTGGCCGGGGAGTGATGCAACTGACCTCCAGGTCGTAGCAGACATAATCCAGACTGTCCTTCCCGGGAATGGCGACGGGAGTCAGCTTAACCTCCATTTTCTGCTTTCGCATCTGCTTCAGTTGCTTCCTCCAGAATTTTCGGAAATCTTTAGGCTCGTCGAATCCGGGAGTGAAATCCTCCGGAGAAACTATGGCCCCCACCGTGGTGGAATCCTTCGGATTGCCGGGATCGGCCAGGCGGAACATCAGCGCGGTCGCCTCGCTGAAAGATCCGCTGAATATTTCGCTCTTCCCCTCGGGGAGACGGGTCTCACGAGCCTCTTTGAAGTATCCGTTCTGATAGATTTTGACCACAGCGGGCTTTTCACAGGAGACTTCCGCGAAGACTTTAATGGAGTCACCTTTGGCGTAAACCCCTTCAAATCCTTTGTTAAGGGAGAGATGTACATCTTCCAGGAAGGATTGCCCATAGGCGGTTCCCAGGACAAGAAGGGCAATGGTAAAGCTGATTATTTTTTTCATGTCGGCAAAAAACTAGCGATTCGATAAACTCGCGCCACAATACTCTATAATCCGTGATGCAACCTCTTCCGGATGGTCGACAAGCAACTGCCCGTGGTTCATCTTTGAAAAAACTTCGATATGTACCCCGGAGCAAAGCTTCTTCAGATGCTTTACCTGCGGTTTGGCCACAAAAGCCTCCAATGTGCCATGCCAATAGTGGATATCGGCCCCGTGAATTGATTCCAGCTTGTTGGTATATACCGATTTGTAACCATCAAGTACCGCTTGCCCGCCGCCGAATGGATACACCTTTTTACATTCGTCCAGCAACACCTCGAAGTAATGGGAGTGGAACACCCGGCGCCAGAATCCTGTCCAATGATAACAGGTCCAGACATTGGCGCACTGATAGTAGCGAAGCGGCCCGACCAGCCACCCCGGCAGCGGTAACAGAGGAGCCGCATCCAGGATTGCATGGTCGATGGTAACATCGTTCCGTTCCAATACACGGGACAGGATCTTTCCGCCAAGCGAAAGGCCATAGGCGCAGTCCAGATGGCCGCCGAGCCGTTCTTTGATATAGGCAATCACCTGCGCTGCCTGGTCGTCTATGGAGGTGAACCGGGTATGCACACCCAGCGTAAAACCATCCACCTGGGCGGCAATGATCCGGAATTTGTCCTTCAGTAATTCAGTTAACGGCAGGAATATCTCATACGATACTCCCAAACCCGGAATTAACAGCAACACCGGTGCATTCTCTTCGCCAAATAACTTGAAATCCATTATTATTCAAACTATAGCATCCGTTTTCCGAAAAGATAGAATTTCTGGTCGCCGAACCACAGGACTCCTTCTCCGCGAAGCGCAGTATAGCTTGTGTAGAAGGAGTTCCCGTTATCCCTTGGCGAGAACATCACGCCCTCCGTGAACCACACAGGCTGGTGCGCTCCGGGAACAAACTGTCCATCCAGCCGGTAGAGCGGCCCGCGCATCTGATACGATGTCATTCCATTGAAATCGAAGGCGTTGTGCACCATCAGGAAGTAACGTCCGCTTCGTGCTTCGGGCCCGGCATAGTCGTAGATAGGACAGGGGGAGCGGGGATGGAGAATGGCAGGGCCTCCGTCGCGCATGCGAAGTATCTCCGGACGGCTCCAGTGCCGGCCGTCATCCTCGCTTACGGCCCAGACGGGATGCCCGAGCGAAGAACGCATTGCCGCGAACAGGCGTCCGTCCGGAAGGCCCACGATGCAGGCTTCTTCGATGCAAAAGCCGTCCCTGCATGTGTAGGCTACGTCATTTTCCACCTTCGAGGCATCGAATGCATCCTTGCCGGTATTGAAGAAAGATATGCGGATGTCCCGGATTTCGGGGTCTTCGTCTATGTTCTCGTACTGCCAGAACTCCACCCGGCTGACATCGTTGCGGTCGTAGCGAGAGCATCCTGCGAGATATTTGCCGTCCTGCCCAAAGCGCAACGGTCTCTGCCACATGCACCATACTGGCGGAATGTCGGGATCGGAAGGATCTTCTTCGAAACGGATGGGGAAGGGGATGGTTTCCGGAGGGGACCAGGTTTGCCCGCAGTCATCTGAATATCGGCCACAGAGGGCGCCGCAGAGGTGTTTCTTGAGAGTGGTCTCCTGGTTCCAAAGACAGTAGAGCCGTCCGCTTCTGCTCAGCATGGGCTGCTGCCACGCTGCCACAGGTTTGGGGGCTGCGAGGGTGGGGGATCCGGCGATGATGACGGGCTCTGTCCAGGTCCTGCCCCCGTCCTCACTCCTGGAGAACACCACGTGCTCGTCGTTCGCGGTCTCGAAAGAACCTTGCGTCCAGAAGGCGTAGAGCAGACCGCGGGCATCATCCTGCAGCACATGGAAATGGTCGTTGAAAGTATCCCCGGTCTTGGTGATATCCCTTTTGGACTCGCTCCTGGGTTGTCTGGGTACATAGACCGTAAAATCGTGGGGAATGACGTCGATGTTGGTCTCCGGGAAGAGATAGTGCCAGTAGAAATGGTCCGGCCAGCGCAGGCGGTAGTCCCCGGTGTCGCTGAAATGTTTCTCCAGCGCCTCGTCGGCCGTTGCATAGCGGTGGCAGGATTCTGGTGCCTGGGTGAAAACCGTCCACTGGCTCTGGCTGGCGGCATCCTGGTTCGGATAGCCTACCCAGATTACCGTGCCGCTCTTCGGGGGAAAGGCCGGGTTCATGGTGAAGACGGTGGTGAGCACGGTGTTCGCATTGCAGACGGGTGCTTCGGTGAGCAACTGCGAGAGATGCCTCCGGTGGAACTTGTGGATGGGTTTGCGGGAGAATGTCTCCAGGTCTGCATCTCCGAAGAATGTGGTTTGCGCGAGCGTGTGCCGCCTGATGTTGTGGCTGTCGGAAAGCGTTTCAGGATCCGCGTATGCCTTGCGGAAACTGAAGGCTCCGTCTCGCCCGGGTTTATACCATCCGCGCTTGCGTGCGTATTTTATTATGTCTTTGCTGCCAAGGAAGTTGACGGTATCCTTGAGGTTGATTTGGCCTATGGTGTAATAGTTGGGGATGGTGGCTATTTCATCGTCCGGCACGCGCTGCGCCACCCAGTGCCGGCCCTTTACAACCGCTACTATCCAGCCTTCTTTCTGGTCGGCCACCAGGTATGAACGTCCGGAATCCGCATAGCCGTATCTGTTTATCAGAGAGCCTATTATGTGTACTGCTTCCCTCGCTGTACGGGCCTTTTGGATTGCCGTGGTCCGCACTTCGTAAAGTATGCTACCGGTGGCGCGGTCCTCGCGGGACCTGCACTGGTCGGAAGCGATGCAGACGCCGTATTCGTTGGCGTAACTGTCGCCTGTCGCCATGCCCGGGAACTCGAACCAGAGGTATGCCACGCGATCCTTAGTGGCGGGCACGTTGTAGATGTTGAGCATCTGCTCGCCCCATTCATCTTCATTGTGGCCGAGATAGACATACCCGTCGGTAGTTGCATTCCGCCCTGCAATTATGCCGAAGCAGAGTATGGATATGAGGAGTGCGTTCACGTCAGGTAGTTGGGGATATTATTTGTCGGAACCTCATAAATATGGTTCAACTACGCTTTGAAGCAGTTCATTTATGGCTTTGATACCGTTTTTCTGCTTTTCGGGAGGCCAGCTGTTGTAGCCGCCGGAGGAGATGGAATTCTTCTTGTATTTGATGTAAAGGTGCCAGTTGTAGCCGTCATAGACTGTAAATGGAGGCATATATTCCCTTTTCAGTTTCCAAAGTCTGTATTTCCGGACAATCGCGTCGATCTGTCCGGGCAATTCCGCGGGGGCCGTAATTCTTTTTTCCAAACCGTCGCTCGTGACAAGGTCGATGAAGAGCGCTCCGGTGTCGTCATAATGAAGTTTGTAATTCTCCAGTGGAAAGGCTGTGGTCCCGTTCATGACATATTCATAACTCATGGGTTTACCCTCGGGGCGCTGGGAAGTGAAGTTGAAAAGCGACAGCATAACAGTTATAATCAATAAACGGATCATAGGCATATAATTCAATCATCAGGGTCAAATATAGCAAAAAAAAGGTATATTTGTGATTGGAAACCAATAACGTATTATTTATGAAACGTTTTCTTGTCATCACTGCCCTTGCGCTTGTCACCACGGTATCGGCGTTCGCACAGGTATCATCACTGCTTCGCCCCAGAATTGAAATTGCAGAGTCCTCATCGGAAGATAATAGCAGGATAGAGGTTTTTTACATGAATGACGAAACCCCCCGCATGTATTATTTATCCCTTGGCAACCTCGGCGTAGGTACGGATATCCTGCAGGTTAGTGCCGACCCTGTTTATGAACTGTTCATCCCTCTGGGCAATACCCTTGACGAAGTTATTGCAAAGATGGAAGAAATCAAGTCTTTCTACAAACTTCCAAGGTTGGAAACGAGGGAAATATCCGGCTGCTTTGCCATTGCGTGCCCCAATGACAACCTTCTCACGGTGACCATCACTTCAAGAAAGCTGCTGGCCAGCAAAATCCTTGAATTCAGCCTTCCTACGGACGCCAGCGGCATAGTCCGCGCCACACACATCTACAAAAGCAACTTCGGCAGCCTGCTTACCGGAGTAAAGATTTACAAGAAGATTCACCCTAAGCAGTAAGCATTCCTTGCTTTGAACCTTCTTCTTTCAAGGATGCTCTCTCATGCCGATCCCGCCCAGGTGGCGGGATTGGCACGTTTCTTCAAAACCGGTCCCGGGCAGTACGGAGAAGGCGACAGGTTCCTGGGAATAAAAGTTCCAGTTACCCGGGAGGTTGTAAGGGAATGTTGGAAATCGGTGGGCTTCCCGGAACTGGAAGAGTGTATTTCAAGCGAATATCATGAGGTCCGGCTGGCGGCCCTGCTGACTTTGGTGGAGATTTTCAGGCATGCCGGAAAGAGACCCGCAATCAGGTCAAGGGTGACGGAGGATGACTGTGTCAGATTTTACCTGAACCATACCGCACGCATCAACAATTGGGACCTTGTGGACCTGAGTTGCTACCCGATTCTCGGTGAATGGCTGATGGACAAGGACCGGAGCCTCCTGTATGATCTGGCCGGAAACGGCAAGACCATCTGGGAACAACGCATAGGGATAGTGAGCACAATGGCTTTCATCCGTCACGGTCAGTTGCAGGACACTTTTGCCATTGCCGATATACTTTTGCAGCATCCGCATGACCTTATCCGGAAAGCAGTGGGGTGGCTGTTGCGGGAAGCGGGAAAACGGGACAGGCCCGCATTGGAAGCCTGGCTACTGGGAACCCAGGATCAGATTGGAAGTCTTGCTTCCGTACCCCGTTGCAGGAGGATGCCACGAACCATGCTGCGTTACGCCATCGAGAAGTTCCCGGAGGCGGAACGAAAGGTTTTCCTCACGAAATAGTTTTTCGCTGATGCAATCTGAAATACATCCTTTCAAACCATTTTTGCCGGCAGCGGCACGCATTCTTTTTCTGGGAAGTTTCCCTCCGCAGCCGCACCGTTGGTGCATGCCTTTCTATTATCCCAATTGGATCAATGATTTCTGGCGAATCATGGGGATTATCTTTTATTCCGACAAAGACCATTTCGTCGTTCCGGGTGAGAAGCGTTTTAATGAAACTGAAATCCGGTCTTTTTGTGAACGGGAAGGTCTGGCTTTCTACGATACTGCCTGTGAAGTGCGTCGCTTGAAAGATAATGCTTCCGATGCTTTTTTGGATGTCGTAACACCTTCAGATATCCCGTCCCTGCTTAAACAGATTCCTCTATGCGATACTCTGGTAACCACCGGCCAGAAGGCTACAGAGGTAATTGCAGAGATGTTTGGATGTGCCGTTCCGTCAGTCGGGGGAAGCGTATGGCTGAAGATTCCCGGTCAAACTTTGAATGGAAAAGATATACGCTTTTGGCGCATGCCATCCACTTCCCGTGCCTATCCACTTCCATTGGACAAAAAAACGGCTGCGTATCGCAAACTATTTAAACTGGAACCAGCAGAGATATTGATTTCCAATTAAATTCCAAAAAGAAATCATCTATTTCCGCTTGCCGGAACAGCGGTCCGCGAAAGCCTTGAAGAATGCGAGCCAGGCTTCGTCGCCGTTATGGAGCAGTTTTTCGGGATGGAACTGGACAGACCAGACCATTCCGTTTTCATATGCTTCAATCACTCCGTCGGCCGCCCGGGCGGTTACGATGACACCGGGTGCCGGATCCTTTACGGCCTGATGGTGGAAGGAATTGACTGTCAGCGAGTCCGATCCGAACAATTCGGCCAGCACGCTGCCTTTTTCCACTCCTATCCTGTGCGAGGCTCCTCCGCCGTGTGTAACGGCAGTCCCTGTCTGGGAAGGCAGGTCCTGATACATCGACCCTCCCATGATTACATTCATCAGCTGCCCACCGCGGCAGATGCCCAGAACCGGTTTCCCGTAGGCAAGTGCCGCCCGTGCGAGCAGGCTGTCGCTACGGTCGCGGACGGGATCCATATACACCGTCTCGTTATAGACGGACTCTCCGTACCAGGCGGGATTCACATCCTCTCCTCCGGAGAAAAGGATGCCGTCCAGCGTAGAGAGAATGGCATCCGCCTGCTCCCTGGTGGAAATGGTGGGAATCACCAGCGCGACCGCGCCGGCCTTGTGGATTGCTTCGGTATATGTAGACTGAAGTTTTACGGAGCCGGATGAAGTGCGGGCGCTGCTGATGCCGATGACGACGGGTTTCTGCGCAGTGCAGGAAACGGAAGCAAGTATAGTGAAAAGGAAGAGAATGCGTTTCATGAACTAATGTATAACATTAAGGAAGATGGTAATGACTCCGGTATTGATCAGATCGGCGAACATCACTCCGATTATCGGTATGATAATGAAAGGGTTGACCGCGTAGTGGTATTTGTAGCAGACTGCGGACATATTGGCCATAGCATTCGGCGTAGCCCCCAGTCCGAAGCCGCAGAGGCCGCTCACCAGCACGGCGCTGTCGTAGTCTCTGCCGAGCAGCGGAAATGCGATGAAGGCGGAGTAAACTGCCATGAAAGTGACCTGCGTCAGCAGGATCAGGCAGAGCGGCAGCGCGAGGGAAGCGAGTTCCCACAGCCTCAGGGATGCCATCGCCATACCGAGGAAAAGCTGCAGGCAGATGTCTCCGATGGAAACGATCTTTCCCATGCAGATTATCTTTGAGGTCTGCGGCGAGAGGCCTGCCGCGTTACGCAGGATACATGCCATGATGAGGGATCCGAAGTAGGTCGGGAAGGTTATCCCAGTCAGATTCAGAAGTTTGCTGAGGCCTGTGCCAAGTGCCATGGTAATCAGCAACAGGCTGGCGCTCAGTACCCCGTCCCTGAAAGAAGCCTCCTTCGTCTGGGTTTCTTTCGCATCGGGAGATGCCACGCTGGCTTCGATGCCGCGCATTGTGTCGGAAGATCCGGACTGCTCGGCAAGATTGTTCTTCCGGATCAGCCTTTCCCCGAGGGGACCTCCCAGAAGCGAACCCGCCACCAGGCCGAATGTGGCTGCCGTCATGGTGATGGAAGACGCTCCCTTGAGCCCGAGCTGTTCCAGCAGGGGAGAAAAACCTCCGGAGGTGCCGTGCCCTCCGCTCATGGGAATCGATCCCGCCGCCATTCCGAACAGCGGATCCAGATCCAGTCCCCTTGCAATCCCTACGGAAATCAGGTTTTGGAAAACGATCAGCACCGCCACCAGAAGTATCATTATCAGCAGAGGCCTTCCTCCCTGCCGGAGGACCTTGAGGTCCGACTGGAATCCGACGGCAGTAAAGAACAGCATCATGCAGAGGTCCTTGATGGTGCTGTCAAAAGAACACTCGATGCCGGAGTAGTAAAGAACCAGTGAAATCAGCGACACTATGATGCCTCCGGAGACTGGCGCTGGGATGCAGTAGCGTTTGAGGAACGGGACGTGCTTCGTAAGGTACATCCCGAAAAGCAGGGCGGCTACTCCGATGCCCGCACTCTGATATATATCAAGTGTAACGATGGCGCTCATTTGCGGAGTTCATCTATCATCGCTTTCGCAACGGCACGGGAGGCTCCGGCGCCACCGAGAAGGTTGCGTATTTCGCTATAGTCGGACAGCATCCGCTGCCGGAAGGGAAGGTCCTCGATCAGTCGGCGTATTTCGGCAGCCGCCGCTTCCGGAGTATAATCGTACTGAATGAGCTCGCGGAAAGCTGCCTTATCCAGGATGAGGTTCCCCAGGGAGATATATTTTACATGGTCCAGCACCCTCAGTACGTATTTTGCAAGGAATGCGGTGATGAAGGACGTGCTCCAGCAGACCACCTGCGGAGTCCCGGTCAGAACTGCCTCCAGCGAGGCTGTGCCGCTGTTTATGAGGGCTGCCTCTGCAAATTTCAGCACATCGTAGGTCCGCCCGAAAAGGACTTCCACATAAGGCCTTCCGGTGATATGGGGGGCATAATCATCCGGTGTGCGTGCCGGCGCTCCCGCAACGATGAACCTGTAACCGGCATACTGCGGAAGCGCATGCAGGCTGTCTGCCATTTTCATGGCATTAGGCATGGTGCGGGAGATTTCCCCCTTGCGTGAGCCGGCCAGTATGGCGATGTATTTCTGCGGCACCGGCCGTTCGTATTTATGGTTGTCTACCGCGTCTACCAGTGGATTTCCTTTGTAAATAAAGGGAATCTGCCGTTGCTCGAAGTAGGGGATTTCAAACGGGAAGACTATGAAAAGACGGTCTGTCCAGGCTTTCAGTTTCCGGTTGCGGCCTTCGCGGGAAGCCCATGTTTTCGGAGCGATATAATAGAATACCCTGATGCCGTGATTATGGCAAAAGCGGGCGATCTTCATGTTGAAGCCGGGATAGTCGATGAGAATGACCACGTCCGGTTTCCAGAAGAGGATGTCCGCCTTGCAGTCGCGAAGATTGCGGGATATTTTGCCCAGACTGGCGATTACGTCAGTCAGGCCCATCACGGCGGTGGCCTTGTAGTCGCGCACCTTAGTGCCTCCGGCGGCTTCCATCATGCTCCCGCCCCAGAAACGGAAATCCGCTTCCGGATCTTCGGCCTTGAGCCCCTTCATAAGGTTGCTGCCGTGAAGGTCGCCGGATGCTTCACCGGCTATCAGGTAGTACTTCATTATTTAACTTGACCGTAAGTGATCAGTCTGCTGCGATGGCGGCCGGTACTCTTTTCTCCGCTATGAAACACAGCCCTTCGGGCGAAATGCTCCGAAAAGAGCATCGGTCGCCATCGCCAAATAATCAATAATCAGTTTCAATTGTTTCCCGGAGCCTGGCGTTTTCGGCAAGGTCGTGGTTAATCAACCGGTGGCATGTGACCGTTACGTACCCTTGCGCCAGCAGGTTGATGTCCGCAAGCGGATCGCCTGCCGAATCGTTCACTATGTCTCCCGCCATCATGAAACGCTCCTCTCCCGCTTCGGCCGGAGGGAACGCAGGCAGGTCCCTGCCGAGTTTTTCCTTCGCCAGCCTGCGGAAAACTTCTTCATTGTAGGGGACGAATTCATTCTCCCAGCGCAGCCAGGCTTCCTTTGCCATGCGTATCCCCCTTATTTTTTCCTTCGGGATATTCGGGAAATTCACGTTGTAGATAAATCCGTTTTCTGCACTGCGCCCGGCGAGAATCTTCTCGAAAATCAAGGGAAATATGGCTTCTATCGCAGAGAAATCGGCATCCGGCGCGAAGGCGTCGAGCGAGACTGCGACCGTGGGTATGTATGCCAGGGCGGCTTCTGCCGCGGCGCCGATGGTTCCTGAATACAGGTATGCCGTGCCGTAATTGCCGCCGTGGTTTATGCCGCTTACCACGACGTCCGGTTTTTCCGGATAGAAAATATTGTCTATGCCGTATTTGACGCAGCTGGAGGGGGTTCCTCCGAGATACCACCATCGCTCGCCGGGCTTTTCGTCCAGCTTTTTGACCGGAATTGGGCTCTGGCCGAGGTTGACGGCCATGGACATCCCGCTCTGGTGCTCTTTGGGAGCCACGACGGTCAGATCTCCGTAGGGCCGGAGGATGTTCGCGAGCGTGCGCAATCCCTTGGCCTTGTAGCCGTCGTCATTTGTAATCAGAATCTTCATGCAGGACCTGTTTATGCAAAGATAGTGTTATTTCCGGATTTTTTTGTAAATTTGCGTCGCTTTCGCGGGAAACCGCATTGCAAAGGTTAGGAATTGTTAAATCTATCATTGATATATTATGATTAAAATTGGTATTAACGGATTTGGCCGCATCGGCCGTATGGTTTTCCGTGCCGCCGTCGAGAATTTCTCGAAGGATGTCGTCGTAGTAGGTATCAACGACCTTCTCGACCCCGATTATCTCGCTTATATGCTCAAGTACGACTCCGTACACGGCATTTTCAACCATGACATCAAAGTTGAGGGCAATTACCTCATCGTCGATGGCAACAAGATTCAGGTCTTCTGCGAAAAAGACCCTGTCAACATTACCTGGGGTGCCCTCGGAGTAGACGTCGTCGTCGAATCCACCGGTTTCTTCCTTACTGCCGAACTCGCCGAGGCACACATCAAGGCCGGCGCGAAGAAGGTTATCATGAGCGCTCCTTCAAAGGACAGCACTCCAATGTTCGTTTACGGTGTGAACCACAAGACCTATGCAGGCCAGGCAATCATCTCCAACGCTTCCTGCACCACCAACTGCCTTGCTCCTCTTACCAAGGTCCTGCAGGACAGCTTCGGTGTAAAGCGCGGCCTCATGACCACCGTTCACGCAGCTACCGCAACCCAGAAGACCGTTGACGGCCCTTCAAAGAAAGACTGGCGCGGCGGACGCGGCATTCTTGAGAACATTATCCCTTCATCCACCGGTGCCGCCAAGGCAGTGGGCAAGGTGCTTCCTGAACTCAACGGCAAACTCACCGGCATGAGCCTCCGTGTTCCCACCTCCGACGTTTCCTTCGTCGACCTCACCGTCGAACTTGAAAAAGCCGCTTCCTACGACGAGATCTGCGCCGCGATGAAGGCTGCCTCCGAAGGCGAACTCAAGGGAGTTCTCGGCTACACCGACGAGGCTGTGGTCGCCACCGATTTCCGCGGAGACGCCCGCACTTCCATCTTCGATGTGAAGGCAGGTATCCAGCTCGATCCCACTTTCGTCAAGGTTTGCGCCTGGTACGATAACGAATGGGGTTACAGCAACAAGGTTCTCGAAATGGCCAAGGTCATTACGAAGTAATACTGTACAACACCTGAAAAAACTAATCATATCAGCTGCTTTTCTGTTGCCGGTCCTTACGGCCGGTGCTGAAGAGTTCAGAGTACAAAGTGTCAAGGGCCTGGTCAGGGCCCTTGATGCAGTTGTACCCGGAGATACCATCCGTCTCCGCAAGGGCGTTTACCGCCTGAAGGAAAGCCTGGTTCTCAAGGACAGGCACGACATTGTCATCATTGGTGACGGTGCATGCATTAGCGGAGGCGTACGGATTCCAAAATGGCGCCTGCGCAGGGCTTCGGGGATGGCGAAGGGGGTGAAATGCCTGAACCTCAGGCGTTATTCCGTGAGCGGAGTATGCACGAAGGGAGATCCGCGCCTGACCGGTCCTTCGTGGTCGGAATTCTATGCCGACGGAGTGCCGATGCGCCTGAGTGAGTGGCCGGACGGTGCTCCGCTGCCCCTGGATTCCGTGGTTGCACCCGGAAAGGGAAGGCTGCGGAACAAAGACAACGAAGGCTTCGGCATCATCGCGTTCCGTCAGGACCGCCCGCTGGAATGGAAAGATCCGACCCTTGGCTGGCTCTATGGGTGTTTCCGTTTCGGCTGGACATGTGAACAGGTGCCTGTCGCGGCGATGGGGCCTGGAAAGACCTTTACCGCAGGGGACCTCACCAACTATGGTTTCGGTTTCCAGTCGGGGGACAATTTCCAACGGTGGAAAGTTCTCAACATTCCCGAAGAAGTTACTCTGCCCGGTGAGTATTCCCTTGATACGGAGGCCGGGAAAGCGTTCCTGCTGCTTCCTGAAGGCACCGGCTGCCTGGAACTCAGCCTGATGTCGGCACCTTTGCTGAAACTGTCAGGCTGTGAAAGGGTTACAGTAAAGGGTCTGGAATTCTCGTGCTCCCGCGGCAACGGAATCGCCATTTCCAACAGCCGGGATGTAAGGATAGACGCCTGTCACATCCATGGCCTCGGTCACCTGGCTGCCACCATAGATTCCGCGAGCCGGCGGTGCGGCCTTTCAGGATGCCATCTTCACGACCTCGGCGCCGGAGGAGTGGAACTTGCCGGCGGAGACAGACGCAACGTCGTCAGGGGAGACAACTACGTGGAGAACTGCCGTATCCACAATTTCAACCGCATAGAGAGCCAGTACAAAGTGGGCGTAGTAATGAGCGGGCTCGGCAACCGCATCTCGGGCTGCGAATTCTACGACTCGGCCAGTATGGCCATACTGCTGCTGGGCAATGACCAGACTGTGGAATACTGCAACATCCATCACGTCTGCATGGATATCGAAGACAACGGTGCGATTTATCACGGCAGGAACTTTTCGCAGAGGGGGAGCGTAATCCGGTACAATTATTTCCATGATATCGACGTGCCTTTCAATGTGCGCGCCACCTACCACGACGACGGGTCCGGAGCGGTGGAGGTTTACGGCAATATCTATCAGCGGATCAGTTCTCCTCCTGCACAGATAGGGGGCGGGAGCTACATCCATTATCACGACAATATCTTCATGGACCTGCCATGTCCGGCCATCAAGGTGGACGGGCGCCTCAAGACCTGGGGAGCCGACAGGTTGCCTGCGCATCGCGATTCGGTTGCCCTGGCAGACAGTCCTGCCTTCCGGGCGCACTATCCCGAATTCGCCCCGTATCTTGAAGGTGATCCCGCCGAGCCGCAGCACAATATTCTGGAACGGACGGTGTTTTATAATGTCTCCAACGCCTTTGAGAAGGTTGTATGGAGCGTGCACACTTTTAATGACGACATTTCCGGCAGTGCCAATTTCTTCTCGGAAATGCATGATAACTGGAAGACGGATGCGAATCCCGGATTCGTTGATGTGGAAGACCCTCTAAAGGGCTTTGCAGCTGATCCGCCGCTGCTCGGAATCATTCCGGGATTCCGTCTGCCCCAGGTGGACCGGATACCCGCTACAAGCGCTCCCGAGCGTACTTTCATTCATGCCGCCTTCGACGGAAAAGTTGAAGGGCTGGCCTCCGAAAAGCATACTGCCGCCAGCGTTCAGTAACGGGCCTTACTCAAGGTATTCCGGATTTTTTTCAAATCGTCGAAACTTGGATTGTCGATAATTCTGTCTAAATTTGCAGAAGAGAGTGCATACGCACGCAATCATTATTAAGGTATGAAACGCAAAATCACGATTATCGGAGCCGGCATGATGGGTTCGGCCCTGGCTTTTCCCGCTGCGGAAAACGGAAATGAGGTGCATATCGTCGGCACCTGCCTCGACGACGGAATAATTGACGGATATATCCGTACGCACAAGCACGAGAAATTCTGCCGTCCTTTTCCGGACAACGTGCAGTACCATTATTTCAAGGACTGGCAGAAAGTGGTGGAAGGATCCGATTTCGTAATCGGAGGAGTATCTTCCTTCGGAGTGGACTGGTTCCTCGAAGAGATTCTGACCAAACTCGATCCGGCCATGCCCGTACTGTCTGTCACCAAGGGTCTCAGGGCCACATCGGACGGTACCCTGCTGTCATACCCGGGATACTGGGAGAGTGAACTCGCAAAGCGCGGTATCAACCGCACCGTATGCGCCATCGGCGGCCCCTGCACCTCCTATGAGCTGGTGTTCATGGATCCTTCGGAAGTGGGCTTCTGCGGCAAGGACAATGATGCTCTCCGCATGATGAAAGAAGCCATGCAGCGCCCCTACTACCATATTTCTCTGACAAACGACGTGATAGGACTGGAGAGCGCCGTGGCACTCAAGAACGCGTATGCTATGGCCGTTACCCTGGCGGTGGGCCTCAATACCCGCTGGCACGGGGAAGATGAGCCGCAACACTACAATTCCCAGGCAGGTACCTTCACGCAGGCGGTGCGCGAAACCCATGCGCTGATGCTGCTTCAGGGGGGTACCTTCGAAAGCGAATGCATAGGTCTCGGAGACCTCTATGTGACCATTTTCAGCGGACGCACCCGCAGATGCGGCGTACTCATGGGGCAGGGACTCAATTACGACGAAGTTACCGAAGCCCTTGCCGGCATCACGCTGGAAAGCCTTGTAATCACCCGTGTAATGGGTCAGGCCATACGCCGCAAGGCGGAACTCGGCCTCGTAGACCTGAAGGACTTCCCGCTCCTCATGCACATAGTGGAAATCCTCGACAAGGGCAAAGCCGACGCGGACATGCCCTGGGAAGCCTTTACTTTCGACCATCTGGGCAGATAGCTCATGCAGGCGAAACACTCTTTCAAGTACTGGCAGTGGCGGGTGATCATCTGCTCGATGATCGGTTATGCGCTTTTCTACTTCGTGCGCAAAAACTTCGCCTTCGCTATGCCTTCGCTCGGAGAGGAATACGGGATTACCAATACCAGTTTCGGTATTATCCTGAGTCTCGTAGGCATCATTTACGGACTCTCCAAATTCGTCAACGGCATCATTGCCGACCGCACCGTCGCCCGCTGGCACCTCGCCATAGGGCTTGCGGCATGTTCGGCGTTCAACCTCCTTTTCGGCTGGTCCGACAAACTCTCCATGCTGATTACGGGGCAGACGGGCGGAGCGGAGTTCGTGAGCACCATGGTCATAATAATGGCCACGCTGCTGGTTCTTAACAATCTTTTCCAGGGCTGCGGCTTCCCTCCGTGCAACCATCTCCTGGCGTGGTGGGTGCCTCCGAAGGAGCTGGCTACCAAGACTGCCGTATGGAATACCTCCCATTCGATAGGAGCTGCTCTCGCTGCGGTTTTCTGCGGATATATCATCGCCCGTACGGGCAACTGGCGTTACTGCTTCTTTGCACCTGCGGCACTCGGTTTCATCGGGGTGGTGTTCATCGTGCTTACCCTTCGCGACACTCCGTCATCCGTGGGACTTCCGGACCTGCCTGATACGAAAACGGAAATAGACGGCAACGACACTCCCGAAGCCTTCCGTGCGTTCGTACGCAAAAAGGTTTTTCTGAATCCTGTTATATGGCTGCTTGCAATAACCGACCTTTTCGTCTACATCGTACGTTTTGCGGTGCTGGACTGGGGACCGACCTTCCTGCAGCAGCGTGACCATCCGCTATCTCCGGAACTTGCCGGGTGGACCATAGGTATCTTCGAGATTGCCGGCTTGCTCGGAATGCTCGCCGCCGGCTGGATTTCCGACAGGTTCTTCCATTCCAAAACCCACCGCGTCTGCGCCGTGGAAATGTTGCTGACGGGCGTATGCCTTCTCGTCCTGCATCTGGTCCGGGACAGCGCATCTCCCGTCGTGGTGCTGATACTGCTCGCCCTTGCAGGATTCTTCCTGTATGGACCGCAGGCCCTCCTGGGTGTTACGGCCTCAAAGCAGGCGACCAAGAAAGCGGCATCTTCGGCCCTCGGCATTATCGGTATAATGAGTTATGTATCAGTGATTTTCACTGGAGCAGGCCTGGGCTGGTATTCGGACAGGTTCGGATGGGACAGCCTGTATCTGCTGATGGCTGGAGTGTCTGTGGTGGGATTCATTTTCATAGCCGTACTGTGGAATATCAGAGATGACGGATACGCCCACTGATTCCCGGACGAGCAGGCGCTATTTGCGTTTTTCTGTATTAAAGCCTATCTTTGGAAGTATGAAAAGATTTTTCTTTTTGTTGCTTCCGGCCCTGATGGCCCTTTCTCTGCCTGAGGCGGTGCCTGCTCCTTCGGTATGGCCAGACGGCAGTCCCGTTGACGGATGGTTCTCCCGAAAACCGGCGGCGCCGAAAGGCAGGCAGGCGCGTAAATTCGTTATTACCCGCTACGGGGCGGTGCACGACAGTACCGTCGTGCAGACGGCTGCAATACAAAAGGCTATTGACGCTGCGGCAGCCAGGGGCGGTACGGTGGTGATTCCAGAAGGTGTGTGGCTCTCCGGTGCGCTTTTCTTCAAGCCCGGGACGCATCTTCTCCTGCAGGAAGGCGCGGTGCTGAAGGGAAGCACCGACATTGCCGATTTTCCCGATATTCCCGTGCATATAGAAGGGGTGCTCCAGCCCTACGTTTCCGCCCTTGTCAACGCCGACTGCTGCGACGGTTTTTCCATCCGCGGCGGCGGAACCCTGAACGGCAGCGGCGCTCCATTCTGGGATGCATTCTGGGCCAGAAGGAAGGAGAATCCTGCCTGCACGAATCTGGAAGTGCGGCGGCCGCGCCTGGTGGGCATCTCCCGCAGTTCGGACGTCACCATCGAAGGCGTGCGCCTGCGTAACGCGGCCTTCTGGAACATACATCTATATAAATGCCGAAGGGTATACATTTCCGGAGTGGATGTATATGCGCCTGTGAAACCCGTGAAGGCTCCTTCTTCGGACGGAATAGACCTCGACGGCTGCGAGGACGTGCATATCATCGGATGCACCCTTGCCACGGGGGATGACCTGATCGCCCTCAAGGGCGGAAAGGGCCCGTGGGCGGATGAATCTCCGGACAACGCCCCTGATGCACGCGTGCTGGTGGAAGACTGCAGATTCGGGCACGGCCCGGGAGCAATTGTCTTCGGAAGCGAGTGTGTTAAGGCGGACAACATCATCCTCCGCAACAGCACGGTTAAAGGCACCGGCCGCCTGCTGTGGCTGAAAATGCGTCCCGATACGCCCCAGAACTACAGCAATATCCTTCTGGAGAATATCAAGGGAAAGGTGAAATACGGCATCTACGTGAAACCATGGACACAGTTTTTCGACCTGAAGGGCCGCAAAGACACTCCCATGTCATACGCTTCCAATGTAGAATTCCGGCGATGCACGCTCACCGTGCGGCAAATGCGCAGGATAGTCGAAGCGCCGGACCAGTATGAATTGAAAGACATTGTATATAAAGGAAATAAGTATAAGCGCGATTACAACCGTGATGAAAAGAAAGTGAAGCCCTATACCCTGCCGGACCCTCTGGTCTTTGCAGACGGTACCCCGGTGGCGTCTCCGGAGCAGTGGTCTGCCCGGCGGCAGGAGATTCTCGGCCTTTTCCAGAAGGAAATGTACGGAGTGATGCCGCCTGCATCACCGGTTTATCTGAAGGTGCTGGAGGAAGGACCGACCTTGGACGGCGCCGCCGTACGCAGGCAGGTACGGATGACTTTCTCCCCGGACGGCAGCGGCCCGCATATAGACTGGCTGCTGGTTTATCCGCGTGATGCTGCGGGCCCCGTGCCTGCAATCCTGATGCTGAACTACTATGGCAACCATACCATCCTGGATGATAAGGAGATAATCATTCCGACGTGCTGGCTTGACGATTCTGACCGGTATGGCATAGCGGGCAACCGGGCCACCGAAGCGGGAAGGGGAGTATACCAGAAGGGCGAAGCGGTAACAGTGTTCCCGTTCCATGAGATTCTTTCCCGCGGATATGTATTTGCAACCGCCTGCTACGGGGATGTGGCGGCTGATCCGGACAAGGCTTCCGTGAGGGATTCCCTTGCAAACAGCGGATGCTGTTCCCTCTGGGCAGGGAATTCTTCGGGAGAAGACAACACCGGGGCGCTCATGGCCTGGGGCTGGGCACTATGCCGGGGGATGGACATGCTTGAAAAGGACGGCCGCATCGACGCCTCGAAGGTGGTGGTGACGGGCTCTTCGCGCCTGGCAAAGGCCGCGATGCTCGCGTCAGCCTTTGACGACCGTTTCGCCGTTACCGTTCTGAACCAGACCGGAGGCGGGGGAGTGCCGCTGGCGAAGCGTAATTTCGGGGAATACGTCGCTTCCCAGAATGAAATGTTTCCCCACTGGTGGTGCAGGGCTTTTTCCAAGTATTCCGAGGCTGAATCAAAACTTCCTTTCGATCAGCACATGCTGCTCGGCTGCATCGCGCCGCGGCCGCTGCTGGTGGAGGGTTTCAACCAGCGCTGGTTCGATACAAAGGGGGAATTCCTCTCCCTTCAGGCGGCCTCTCCGGTGTGGCGCTTCCTCGGCGGAAAAGGCCTTCCGGATGTGTCCTGGCCCGGCGACAGGGACACTTCGGCCATCGGCCCCGACCTTGGCTACGTTCGCCGCTCCGGAGGCCACGGCATCGATGCCGACGACTGGAACTGGATGCTGGATTTTGCGGACAGGGTTTTCAAATGTAAGAATAAATGACTACTTTTGTCTGCACATAATATGACAGAAGTAGAATTCACCAGGGTCTATCTGGATACATATAAGGATTTGTGCCTCATGGCTTTAAGGCACGTCCATTCTGTGTCCGTCGCGGAAGATATCGTGCAGGATGCGTTCTGCAGGGTGCTTGTCCGCAGGCCTGACGCTTTCAGCTTTGAGGACGCTTCGCAGACACGTGCCTACATGTGGAGGGCGGTACGGAACGGTGCCATAGACTGGTGCCGCAAGCACTCCGGACGTTCAGCGAGCCTTGAAGACAAAATGCTGGACAACGAACTGTCTGCACTGGTGGATCAACTCTTCTCTCCGGAGAGTTATGGCGCATACGATTACGATTTGCTGACAGATACCCTGGGCGAAGCTGTCGCCGGCCTTTCGCCGCGGGCAAGGGAGGTCTTCAAGCTCCGCCGCGAAGAAGGTCTTTCCAACAAGGACGTCGCCGAGAGGCTCGGGGTAACGGTTAAGGCTGTTGAAAAGCAGATGACAAATTCTTTGAAGCGTATCCGCACCGCCCTGCGGCTCAAGGGAATCCCTTTTATTGCATTGCTTTTGTTTTTTTCTTCATTAAGGTAGGGTAGAAGCTTTTTTTTTCGTGGTTTCTATTGATGAATCACGAAAAAGAACTATTCCGCAAGTATCTGGACGGCAAGGCCGGACCGGAAGAAAAGCGGCAACTGCTGAATTTCCTCAAGAATAATGCAGATGCGAGGGAGGTCCTGCTTCCAACATATACCGAGTGGGCGAATGAACGGGGAAAGAGTTTCAATCCCTACACTTCGCTGGACAATGTACTGGGAAGGATGTCCCGCAGGAACACACCCAGGTGGGCTCCTGTCTTGGCTGTCGCGGCTGTCGCCGCTGCAGCCCTGCTGATTTTCAATCCTTTCCGTCATAACAACGGGCCTGCCGTACCCAATGCGGAAGCGGAGCTGTACACCTGGCCGGAAGCCGAAGAACCGGAGGTCCTGCTTACGGACGGGCAGATTGTCCGATCAGAAGCCATCGAAATGCAGGTCTCCTGTACCGGCTCGGGAATCAGGATTGACGGGAAGGAGTACGTTTTCTCTTCTGCCCCGAAGGCGCAGTTGATGCTGACCGTTCCTTACGGACACCGTGCCGTGGTTAAATTCGCTGACGGTTCGGTGGTACACATGAATTCCCATTCCAGGATTCTTTTTCCCGCTTCATTCGGCAGGGAACGTAATGTCCGCATGACGGGAGAGGCTCTTTTCGATGTCAGCAGGGATGAAAAGAGGCCTTTTACGGTTGAAGTGGATGATGTGAGGGTAAAGGTCCTGGGTACCCGTTTCCTGATATCCGGCAACCATGAAGAATCGCACCGGGTAGCTCTCGTGTCCGGATCGGTCAATGTTTCGATCGGGGATTCCAACGCACAGTCCGTTACCCTGGTTCCCAATCAGATGTATACTCTAGACCAGAACGGCAAGATCAATATCGAGGATGTTCCGGACATGCGCGGACTTTATGACTGGGCGGACGGGGTTTACCGGGCGGACGGAACTTCCATGCAGGAACTCCTTTCCTTCCTCAGCCGCTATTACGGCGAAAGTATAGAATGCGGCCCTTCCATCGCCGAAATATCCTGTACAGGCACATTGTATCTGAGGCCGACTGTTTCAGACATGCTTTCGGACCTTGCCACGATATTCCCTATTTCAAGCCAGAAACGCAACGGAGTATGGTACGTTTCAGTATCCGGTAAATAATGATCTATGCGAAATATTAAGTTTATACATCTCGTTTGTCTGCTTTTGCTGTCCGGATGGACCGCCATGGCGCAGGAGTCCGGAGCCGGGCTCAGTTTCCCCGCCAAATCAAGGACGGTCGGCGAAACAATCCGCCTGATAGAACAGCAGGGAGGGTATTCGTTCTTTTATCAGACGAATACTATCGACCTCTCGCGGAAGGTGGTCGTCGGTGCCGAAAAGGAAAATGTCGAACAGGTTCTTGCAAAACTGTTCGCCGGCACTTCCGACAGCTGGTCGGTTTCCGGCAAGCAGATTTATCTCAAGCATGGCGAGCAGTCTGCGTCAGCCTCCGCACAGGGGAAGAAAGGTCCTCAGAAAAGGACGGTTACAGGTACGGTATATGATGCTGCTGACGGCCTGCCGGTAATAGGGGCAGGCATACAGATCAAGGGTACGCGTACCGGTGCCGTAACGGACAGGGACGGTAATTTCTCCATCGAGATAACGGGGGAGAGCGCGGAAGTGATCGTGAGTTCGCTCGGATACAAGGACCTGCCAATCTTCATTACGGACCAAGGTGTAATCGAAGCCCGGCTTGAACCGGACAATGAAGTTCTGAGCGAGGTGGTCGTGGTTGCTGCCGGTACGCAGCGCAGGGTTTCCGTTACGGGAGCCGTCGCCGCAATCGACGGCAACTCCCTGAGCGCTCCCACGTCTTCGCTTACCAACACCCTTGCCGGAAAACTGGCCGGCGTCATTTCGGTTACGTCCAGCGGTCAGCCTGGCAGCACTTCGGAATTCTATATCCGCGGCATATCCACTTTCGGCGGCCGCACATCCCCGCTTATCCTTCTGGACGGAGTGGAAATCACCGCCTCCGACCTCAACAACATCCCAGCCGAATCGATAGAGTCCTTCTCTATCCTCAAGGATGCTTCCGCCACGGCAATCTATGGTGCCCGCGGCGCCAACGGCGTGATGATAGTAACCACCAAGACAGGTACCGAGAACACCAAGGCAAGAATCAACGTAACCATGGAAACATCGGTGCTGAAGCCGGTAAATATTGTTCAGTATGCCGACGGAGCCACCTACATGGAGGCTTACGACAACGCCCAGCTGGCCCGCAACCCCGGTGTCGAAGTTCGTTACAGCCAGACCGACATCGACAATACCCGCAACGGCCTCAATCCCTATATATGGCCGGACGTTGACTGGTACGACCTCATGTTCCGCGACTACTCCATGAGCCAGCGCAGCAACGTGAACATTTCCGGAGGCGGCTCGCGCGTTACCTATTATATGAGTATGCAGATGAACCATGACGGAGGCATACTCGACGTCCCGCAGAACTATTCGTTCGACAACAACTACAACCGGTGGCTCTACACTTTCCAGAACAACATCGGTTACCAGATAACCCCGTCCACGAAGATGACCCTGAAGATGAACGCTCAGATAATCAACCAGAAGAGCCCTTCTACTTCGGCGAACTCCATCTTTCAGGCAATCTACAACAACACTCCCGTGTCCTTCCCCGCAATCTTTGATGACCAGGAAGGATACAACCATCTCCTGTTCGGTTCACAGATAATGAGTGCCGGCCGTTTCTACACCAACCCGTACGCCAATATGCTCAACACCTTCCAGGAGACGAATACCAACAAGCTCAATATTTCCGTAACGCTCAACCAGAAACTTGACGTCATTACCGAAGGACTTTCCGTAAATGCCCTGGTGAATTTCAACAACTATGCGTCAACATGGTATACGCGTTCGCTGAGCCCTTATCTGTACAACGTGTTCCCGGGCAGCTACGATCCGGAGAATCCCGTTTCTTACAGGCTGAACGAGCTGCAGGTCGGAACGGAATACGTAAGCCAGTCCGGCATTTCCACTTCGACCAACAATACCTTCTATCTTGACGGACGCATCAATTACGACCGCTCCTTCGGCCATCACAACGTCACCGCTATGCTGATGTACATGATGCGTCAGTACCGGAGCGGAGTGTTGCCCAACCGCAACCAGGGCTTTTCCGGACGTTTTACATACGACTGGTACAACCGTTACCTGCTGGAAGTGAATTTCGGTTATAACGGTACCGAAAGGCTTGCGGAAGGGGAGCGTTTCGAACTGTTCCCCGCCATTTCGCTTGGCTGGGTGCCTTCCGGGGAGCCGTTCTGGAAGCCCCTGCGCCCTTACATCGACCATCTGAAGTTCCGCGGCTCATACGGGCTTGTCGGAAGCGACGAGACCGGGTCTTCTGCAGGAGCGGCGCACTTCCTCTATGAGAATTCCGTGAGTATGAGCGGCGGTGAGACTTACCGTACGGGTTATACCGGCAATACTGCGCGAACCGGTCCGACGGTAACGTCTTACGCCGTTCAGAATGCTCACTGGGAAAGGGCGAAGGAACTTGACCTGGGCGTTGATATGGAATTGTTCGAACAGCTGAACGTTACTTTTGACTGGTACTACAACCAGCGTGAGCGTATCCTGATGAAGAGGGCCTCTTTCCCCAAGAGCCTGGGATATGCTTCCACCGTGCCATGGAGCAATATAGGCAAGGTGGACAACAACGGCATAGAACTCAGTGTCAAGTGGAAGAAGCAGATCAGGAAGGATTTCATCGTCGACATGCGTTTCAACTACACATACGCGAGAAACAAGTATGTCTATGTGGATGAGCCGGATTATCCTTATATCTGGCAGACCGAAACCGGCAAGCCTCTCAGCCGTATGACGGGATATATCGCCGAAGGCCTGTTCCAGAGCGAGGAGGAGATTGCCATGAGCGCCGACCAGTCCAGCTTCGGATCTTCCGTGATGGTGGGAGATATAAGATACCGGGACGTGAACGGCGACGGCAAGATCACGACCGTCGACAGGGTGATGCTTTCTCCTTATGGCTCGATGCCGCGGATTCAGTATGGATTCGGTTTAAGCGTCAACTGGAAGAAACTGGATTTCAGCGTGTATTTCAACGGTTCGGCAAAAAGGAACATAATGCTTTCCGGTTTCGAACCGTTCATCGCCGACGACTCCAATGACCACAACCTGATGCAGTGGATAGCGGACGGCTACTGGCGTGAGGGGGCGGACAACAGCAATGCCACCTACCCGCGTCTGGGTCTGCTGAAGAGCAATATCTACAATAACCGCCAGCCGTCCAGTTTCTGGATGCGCAGGGCTGATTTCTTCCGGTTCAAAACACTTGAACTCGGCTGGTCATTCCCCTTCGGAAGGGTATATCTCAGCGGTGACAACATCGCGGTATGGTCTCCTTTCAAATACTGGGATCCGGAGTTGAGCTACTATTCCTATCCGCTTTCCAGGACAATCAATCTTGGTTTCCAGTTCAAGTTCTGACGACGTATGAAAAAGACAATAATATCAATCGCTGTACTCCTGTCCGTCTTTTCCTGTGACTACCTTTCCGTGGTGCCGCCGGAGCAGGCTGACCTCGATGACCTGATAACGGACAACGCCACTGCGTTGAATCACCTTTATGGCTGCTACGGCTACCTTCAGGAAGAAATCCGAATTTTCCCTGATTTTACAAGCCTGGACGGAGGTGGAACCGATGAATGCATGGAGCCGCAGGAATGGGGACATATGTGCTCTCTTGTCAGGTACAATATGCTTACCCCGGAGTTCATAACGTCCGACGCGCTCCAAACCAACCGCTATCCCTGGACCAACCTCTATAATGCAATCGGCTATTGCAACCTCTTCCTCAAGAATATGAAAGAGACGAAAGCCGACCTTGATCCGGAGTTGCGCCAGCAGTACGTCGCGGAGGCTCAGTTCCTCAAAGCGTACTATCATTACAAGGCCCTGGCCATATTCGGCCCCTGCCCGATATCAGATGAACTGCTTTCGTCGAATATCGCCAAGGAAGACATTCCCGGCAGATCCCACTTTGATTATTGTGTTGATTATATTGTGGGGCTTCTCGACGAAGCGGCATCGTCCCTTCCTTCCGTCAATCCGGGGCCTGACTACAGCGGGAGGGCTACTTCCATAGCCTGCAAGGCTCTCAAAGCCCGCGTCCTGCTGCTTGCCGCTTCTCCGATGTGGAACGGCAGTTTCCCGGACAAAACATGGAAGAATACGAATTATGAAACTCCCGGATATGGTACCGAACTGGTCAGCGGCACCTATAACCCCGCCAAATGGACACGGGCCCGCACTGCTGCCAAAGAAGCTCTGACAGCTGCAAAGGATGCCGGGTTCGCGCTGTTCGGCACTGAGGCTTCCGAGATACTCCGCAAGAACCAGAACGTTCCTCTTCCGTCAATTCCCGGGAAGGGGAGTTCGGACGAAGACGTACAGTTCAAGACCCTTGTGATGATGCTCCGCTATATGATGACGACAAATCCTTCAGAGGGAAACAATGAAACCATATGGGGCATTTCGCAGGTTGACAGGCAATTCCGCATGGCTTCCATGCCGCATTACATTCTGAATACGGATGTTCAGCCAAACGGTTACGGCGCCTGGGGCGGACTTTCTCCCACACTTTATACCGTTCAGCATTTCTTTACCGAAAACGGTGTGATTCCAACCGAGGATGCCTCTTTTACCCCGGAGTCGGAATGGTACACTTCTGCCGGAATGTCAGAGCCGGACATAATCAAGCTGAACGTGGGTCGCGAGCCCCGGTTCTATGCATGGGTGGCTTTTGACGGCTGCGAGTACTCTCCCGTCATTGCCAACCGCCAGCCCCTTATCTGCCATATGCGCGACAAGGAGCAGGGTGGTTACAATGCGGCAAAATGGGGAACCCGCAATTACTGTATCACCGGTTTCCTGAACATAAAATACGTACATCCCAACCTGTATTATACGGGCGTATCCAATAAGAGCAATTATACGGATTGCTATTATCCGCATGCCCTGTTACGTCTTGCGGAGCTGTATTTGATTCTGGCTGAATGTGATGCATGGACCGGAGATACCGAAGAAGGTATTGACGCCCTCAATGAAATCCGCAGGCGCGCAGGCGTGCCGGAGTGGAAATCTGAAACTCTTGCCGCAGCGGGAAAGACACTCCTTGACGCCGTGATGGATGAGCGTTTCGTGGAACTCTATATGGAAGGCCACAGGTATTACGACATCCGCCGCTATCTTCATGGCAAGGAGCAGATGGGCCGTCAGAACTTCCTCGGGCTTGACGCGGTACGCACCAATCCCTCTTTCGAAGAATTCAATACTCCCGTTCTCGTTCCTCAGCCCATACAGTGGAACGATCGCCAGTACCTGATGCCCATCCCTGCGGATGAAGTCTACTCAAATCCCCAGATGGTTCAGGCACCCTTGTATTAATAGTTCAGATATGAAAAGATTATATTATATATCGTTTGTCCTTCCCCTGTTGCTTGTATCGGCATGCGACAGGGACGACCGGGCGGAAATATTTCCGGAAGAGTATTTCAAGGTGCTGTACATAAAGGATGCCGGCAGCCGGGATGTTGAAATGAATACGGCCCAGGATATCGTCCCCCAGAGCATGCTTCTGGTAAAGGGCGGTGCGCATCCGGAAATGTCTGCTGAGTGCAGGCTTGAAGTGATGTCCGTAGAAGACGCCGCAGTCCAGTGGGGTTTCCAGGCGGATAAGATCGGCATTATCCCGGAAGCGTCTTACAAAATCCCCGACCCTGTCACCCTTACGGAGGATACGCCGTACAGGAATGTGGAGGTGGAGTTGTATCCCAACAAGATGGGAGCGATAATGAGGCTGAACCCCGACAAATCCTGGATACTTCCTTTGAAACTTTCAAGTGATTCCGGCTCAATAAACAAGGAGAGCAGCTTTGTACTGCTCAACTGCTCGGTGGTGTCGCCGGTGGTCGGCTGGAAAGACGCCGATGTCCAGCCCGTGACCATTGACTTCAAAACCCTTGATTATCCCATTGATCTGGTGATAACCCGGACCGAGATCAACAGGTCCGCCTTCACCGGTACCCTCGAGGCTCTCGGGGAGGATGCCGTCCTGGAATACAACACCGCCCATGGCACCTCCTATCCTATTCTTCCGGGTGCGTCTTTCACTCTCGGAGCCTTGTCGTTCCAGGCAGGTGACCTTGCCGGCAGCGCACACCTGAACCTTTCCCGCACAGGCCTTACCAGTGATGAAGAGTACCTCCTTCCCGTACGCATAAAAACGGTTTCGGACGATTTGTTCGAGCTTTCGGACAAGGTCAAGTATTTTATCGTAAGCAACCCGAAGTTTGCATATGCGGAGGTGGAACCCACGTTATGGAAGATAGCTTTCAGCAATTCAGAGGACCGCGATTCCAAATACTGGGCCTGGAACATGTTTAACCGTGACCCGAAGAGCAATTTCTGTTCATACTGGAACATCAGCCAGCAGACAAAGATCGGCACGGATGTGGATGACTTCCGCTATCCCGATGAAGGGACTTATCCGGGCCATTGCACCTATACTTCCGGACGTCTGTCCGGCACTGAAATAGATGTACCGTACCCCTGCTGCGACGGCGTGCGCAAATACGACAAGGTGGTGGTCGTGATTGACCTTGGCGAAACCCTCAGCATACACAGCATCGGCCTTTCCAAGATGGCAGGCAATGTTGGCAACCTTGATCTCAAGGGTGTGGAATTCTATACCGAAGACCAGTTTACGCTTGAGACGGCAGATCAGTACAAAGGCGTAGACGTGACGAAATACCGCGCCGCCATAGCCAATTACAATACCGCTGATGCAGGCAACAACTGGCGGCTTTTCATGCAGTGGAACGATATCGCCAAGGGAACTACGAGCGAAGGCCTCCCCACGGTATGGAACACTACTCCGGATTCGTATATGAATACCGCTTCCGCAAAAGGACGCTACCTGAAGATCCATCCTACGGCATCTTACAGGACCTCCACCAACTGCATAGAAATCTGCGATTTGCATATCAGGAAGCTCATTACCATAGACGGAGAACTGGTACAATGATAAGAATGTGCAAAATAATGGTCCTTCTTACAATCGCCGGCTTGTTCGGACTGGGCTTTTCCGCCTGTGGCAAGAATGAGCACAATGGCGGATCTTCCGGCGGTGACGGGCCTGATACCCCGCCCGTCGTCGACGGCAACGGAGGATATCTTTTCGCACATACCGGAGTCGGCAGCAAATATTACCGCCTCTTCTATGCGATTTCGCGCGACGGGCTTTCATGGACTGCCCTCAAGCGCGGAGAATCACCTCTTTCCACCTATTACGGGTTCCCTTATATTGCTCGTGACGGCAAGGGAACTTTTTGGCTTATAGGTACTTCCAGCGGCACGAAGCCGCATTTCCCCATAGTTTGGTGGTCGGATGACCTGATAACATGGAAGCACATGGATCTGCCTTCCTCAATCATGGCGCTTCCCGAAGGATATGAGAATGACACGAATTCATACGGGGCTATGAAGCTTTTCTATGACGCCCCTTCGGATCAGTTTATGATAACCTGGCATGCAAGCGAGAAGGAACTGTCCGGAAATGCGATGTGGGAGTCGATGCGCACATTCTATATCCTGACCAGGGATTTCCAGACATTTACACCTGCACAGAAGCTGTTCTCCTTCACCGGACCGGACGAAAGCATGGCCCAGATAGACGCTTCCGTCCATTATTACGGCGGCAAGTATTACGCTGTGATTAAAGACGAGCGCTGGCCTGCGAGTGCTTCCACGGGAAAAACCATAAGGGTTTCGGAGGGAGAGTCGCTCACCGGCCCGTGGACGAATCCCGGAACGGGTATCACTCCTGCATGGCGTGAAGCTCCGACCCTCGTCCAGTCGCCCGACGGTTCTGAATGGTATCTTTATGTGGAAGACTACACCGTGCATCGCTATGAACTTTACCGTTCGCCTTCCATCACCCGCGGAACCGTGTGGGAAAAGGTTGAAGAGATGAGTCCGCCTCCCGGAGACAATTGCCGGCACGGATGCATCATCCGCGTCAATGAAGAAATATACCGAAAACTACAGGCAACATATGACAAATAATCAAATCAATAACCAATATGAAAAGAAAACTGTATGTCTCTCCTGAGTTGAGCCTTCTCTGTTGTGAAAGCTCATGCTCTCTGATGTTCGTAGTTTCTGAACTGTCATCTTCATCGGAGGATTTTGTCGATTCCGGTGATGTTATTATGTGGTAACCTTAAAGAAGCGTCATTATGAAAAAGAACAGATTTATAGCCTTTATAGCCGTTACGGCTGCGCTTTGCATGGTCTCCTGCACTAAAGAAACCGAAGCGGACACTTTTATTCCCGATGATTCTTCAAAGGTTGCAGTTTCCCTTGTAGCCTTCACCGAACCCGAGTCCAAGGTGACTCTGGATTTTTCGCAGGCTCACAATGTACTGTGGTCCGACGCAGACCTGATTGCGGTCTTCGACGGCAGTTCCAAGAATGAGTTCAGCATCGACGAAGGTTCCAATACAGGGACTTCCGCCACATTCTCGGGAAGTGCCGTTTCAGGAGCTTCCCTTTATGCGGTATTCCCTTATGCCGCAGGTAACTCCCTTTCCGGTTCCACCCTGTCGGTAACCGTTCCCGCGAGTCAGGTGATCGCTGCCGGAGCATGCGTCGATACGACGGCCATCGTAAGCGTAGGTCAGGTGGCCGGCGGCCAGATAGAATTCAAACAGGTGTGCGGACTTGTCAAGGTCGTCGTCACCGGCAACAATGTGCGCAGGGTAATCCTTACGGGCAATGCCCTTGCCGGTACTGCAAATGTGGCGGCTGACGGAACGCTGTCCGGAGTAACTTCCGGTTCCGATACCGTAGAACTCAGTTACGCAGGCGGCGGCAATTTCCCCGTCGGTACCTATTATGCGGCGGTGATTCCGGGCACGACCGCTTCCGGATCTTTCTCCGTGCAGCTGGTGAACGGCGGTGGCCTGACCTGGCAGAAGACAGCTTCTGCGGCAGTTACCGTCGAGCGCAAGAAAGTGATCAGCGCCGGCGAAGTCGACAGCGGAGTTTCGTTCGTGCGTCATATTACGAATAAGGCGGAACTCTATGCCTGGGGCGCGGTAATGGGAGAAGAGCATGGCGTAACCGTATATCTGGATGCCGATATCGACTGCGCCTCCGATCCATGGGTCGGAACCGGGGCTACTTTCGACGGCACATTCGAGGGGCAGAACCATAAGATATATAACCTGATCGTTACATACGACGGTGATACTGGATTTATTTCCAGACTCATCGGTACTCTCAAGGACGTTACTATCGGCTCTTCCGATGGCACAAGCTGGGACAACGTTTCCTGCATAACGCACAACGGAACGTCTGAAGTCGATGCCGATACCCATTATGTCGGTCTTGTAGGCCGTATGGCGGGAAGCGGTAACATGGAGGGGGTCGTCAATTATGCATCCATAGTTGTTGCCAAGACTTATACCAGAGCCTATGTGGGTGGCCTGGTCGGTCTTATCCCGGGTGCGGAAGCCGTAACCATGTCGGACTGCAAGAACTACGGTTCCGTCACCAACAATTCCACATGGGACGTCGGCCAGACCAGAATGGGCGGCATCCTCGGCCAGGGAAGCGGAACCCTGGCGGCATACAATATTGAAAACCATGGAGCCCTTACGGTCAACAACAGTGTGACCAACTTCGTAGGCGGCCTTTGCGGAGACATCGGATCTGATTCCTCCATCACAACGGCGAGCAACTATGGCACAATCACTTTTACGGGCGGAGGTACCCAGAAAACTTATGTTGGAGGCTGTTTCGGTTCGATCCGCGGATCGTCCCTGTATGATTGCCACAACTATGCACCTATTACCGTCACGCGTGGTGCCGAACACTGGTTCGGCGGCATTGCCGGCTTTATGGAGACCGGAGAGTCCGCACTGACAGAGTGCATCAATCACACCGGAGCGGACCTCACCGTGGCTTCTTCTGTAACGAAACGTGCCATTATGGGCGGTATAACCGGCGGATGCCAGTATAATGGAAGCGGTCCGTTTGCAGTCACCATTGATGAATGCAAGAACGAGGCGTCCATAACAAATCAGGGCTGCGCGTCCGATTTCGGCGGCATAGCCGGCCTCTTCGACAACTACCTTTCTTCCGCTACCATATCGATCTCGACTTGTGAGAATACGGGTGAAATATCCAGTACTGTGCCGGATGACGGCACAGGCATGACCCGTGAGCTCCGTGTCGGTGGCATTATCGGCGGCACCGACCCCGAGGATACAGGCTGTACCCAGTTCTATCAGGACTGCATCAACCGCGGAAAAGTTTCGGTTTACGGTGCACTTAAAAAAGGAGCCTCAGTGCGTTTTGGCGGAATCGTAGGCAATGCATATACTGCCACTACCATTGACGGTTGCAGGAATTTTGCAGAAGTCGGCTGTCCGAATCCTGGATCCGATGCCGGTGCGGCTGTCTTCTCTTTCGGCGGTATTCTCGGCTCTTACCATACCAGGTCTGAGAGCCGTCATCAAAAAGTCACCAATTGCATCAATACCGGAAGGATATCTTCCGCCCGCGAATTCAACAATCAGTATCTGGGTGGCGTAATCGGCGGCGGTTCGAATGCGGACTCTTATCCAGAACTCAGCGGCTGTAAGAATTTCGGTGAGATTTATGCCGTGAGGAAGGTAAACACCCTTGTAGGCGGCCTATGCGGCTATACCCGTTGGAATGTGTCGAACTGTTCCAATTTCGGTGATGTCACCGGTGGCTCATGGAACGGTGCGGTTGTCGGTGACGGAAACGTCAATGCCATTTTTGGAGAGGGAATAAAGGTCGGCGACGGCGTCGAAGTTACAGGCGCGAACCAGGCGAGCGCCAAATATACCGGGGGCAAGAAAACCTATACATTTACCACCGCCGGCTCTCTTGAAAAGTATTGGTTCAGTGGCTGGTCCGACGCGGCGATAACCGTTACTGTCGTAGATCAGGAAACTTACTCAGAATAATTATGAAAGCATTCAGAATAGCATTATTGTCTTTGTTGACTGTCGCAGCCTTCTCCTGTGAGAGAGAAGCCGGCATCGACAATCCGGAGGAAGTCTCCGGACCCAAAATCAGGATTTCTTTAACGGCGAACGAAGAAGCGGAGACCGGAATTGCAGGCTCGAAGGTTACACTTGACTTCTCCCAGAGCCAGAACGTACGCTGGTCGGACGATGACCTCATCGCAGTGTTTGACGGCACTGCGAAGAACCAGTTCAGCCTGGATGCCGGCACCAATGCCGGAGCCACAGCCACTTTCTCCGGAGAGGTGACGCCGGGATACGGCAACCTGTTCGCGGTTTATCCTTATTCAGCCGCCGGATCCCTTTCCGGGGCGAATCTCTCGGTGACGGTGCCTTCTGCACAGACTGTGAGCAGCACCGCAAAGGTGGATCCTGCTGCCCTAGTATCGGTGGGGCAGGTGAGTGGCGGAACCGTTGAGTTCAAGCAGGTGTGCGGCCTTCTCAAATTCGAAGTCAATACATCCGGCATCGAGAAAGTCATTCTCCGTGGCACCGGCCTTGCCGGTACTGCCACAGTGGCCGCTACCGGCGTGGTATCCTCCGTTACATCAGGCGAGAACAGCATCGTGATAAGCAGTTCCGACGGCACATTCGCCACCGGTTCATACTATGCCGCCGTGCTCCCGGGCACGACTGCCGCTGAGGTGTTTACCGTAGCATTTGTGGAAAGCGACGGCCAGACTCATGAAAGGACTGCGTCCAAGGCCGTTACCGTCTTACGCAAGCAGGGCGGCAGCATAGGGGCTTACAACAGCGATTATTCTCTCAGCCGCCATATCTTCACCAAGGCCCAGCTTTATGCATGGGGTGCGGCCATGGATACGGACGATCATATGCCTGTCTTCCTTGAAGCGGATATCGACTGCGCTTCCGATCCCTGGACCTACGGTACCGTGGAATTCAACGGTGTCTTCGACGGCCAGGGCCACAAGATCTACAATTTCGTGGTTGAGAGCGCTTCGCAGTCAAGTTTCATCTACACCCTTTCCGGAACCTTGAAGAACGTCGTCATCGGTTCATCCAACGGTTCTTCATGGGACAGCACCTCACGCATTACCCATACCGGCACTTCCGGTTCGATTGAATATGTGGGACTTGTGAGCCGCCTGACCGGCAATGGAAAGATCCAGAACGTCGACAACTATGCCAAGGTGGAAGTCCCTTCATCTTCATCTTCAAGGGCTTTTGTCGGCGGCCTGGTCGGCGTTGTTCCCAGTTCGGCACTCGGCGTCATCATTACCGACAGCAAGAACTATGGTTCCGTTTCCAACGCTTCCTCCTGGTCAGACGCACAGACTCGAATGGGCGGCATTCTCGGGCAATGCGATGGAGCCTTGACGGCTTCGGGTATCGAAAACCATGGAGCCATTACGGTCGGTAACAACGTTACCAATTTTGTCGGCGGTCTCTGCGGCGACCTTGGAAGCGGTTCATCTGTTTCCGGCTCCAAGAACTATGGAGCGATTACGTTCACTGACGGCGGCACCTCGAAGACCTATCTTGGCGGCTGCTTCGGTTCCGTCCGTGGCTCGACCGTTTCCGATTGCCACAACTACGGAGCCATTACTGCGACGCGTAATGCCGAGTGCTGGTTCGGTGGTATCGCAGGCTTCTTTGAGTCGGGTGTATCTTCGCTGACAGATTGTGTCAACCACACCGGAGCTGACCTTATGGTTGCTTCTTCCGTTGCAAAACGCGTCCTTATGGGAGGTATCACCGGAGGCTGCCAGTATAATGGCTCAGGCCCCTT
>Ga0265298_10000357_pt1 | contig 68683 bp, 47 predicted proteins | sample AusTroGonzalo_MG_3_FD_193486 | JGI IMG/M metagenome (GOLD analysis project Ga0265298, IMG submission 193486) | Bovine rumen microbial communities from tropical cattle in Woodstock, Queensland, Australia - Gonzalo_01 | ecosystem: Host-associated > Mammals > Digestive system > Stomach > Rumen ... | reverse complement strand
TTGGACACGAGGGGCGCCATTAGATAGCGTTCCCCGCGATATCCGTATTGTAACAAACTCAACAATAATAGTTTCCAAAAAACGTCCAAAAATATTTGGAAAAGTCTTAGAATACTGTTAGGCCCCGCAGGGGACTAAAAAGGAGGCGATCGACGTTTAGGGTCTGGAGGGGGGCGGAGTAGCCACGGAACGTCGTCTCCCCAAAACTGATAGTTCTGCGGTGTTTCAGATACAGATACCCCTAAAAAGTTCTCTAAAAATTTTGCGGTTACATCTAATTTATTTAGATTTGCCTCGAAAATCTATCAAAAACATCGAAATGAGGCAACTGACCAAGAAAGAAAAAGAGATAATGGAGTTCTTCTGGAACAGGGGACCCATGTTCATAAGGGAGCTTCAGGGCTGCTATGAGAAGGAACCCAATTTCAGTACGCTTTCCACACAGGTACATACCCTGCAGGTTGACGGATTCCTGGACCGCGAAGCATTCGGAAGCAATTACCGTTACTTTCCGATAGTAAGCGCACACGAATACTGCAATAGCGGTATCCACACTCTCATTGACGAGTATCTTGACAGTTCCTATTCAAATGTGGTGATGGGATTCGTAAAGAATGAGAAACTGTCTGTTGATGACCTTAAAAGGATTATTGACAAAATCGAACAGAGACAATGACCTCATTCTTTATATATCTGCTCAAGGTCTCGATACTGTCGGCCTTTTTCATCGGGCTTTTCCACCTGTTGCTCAGACGCGAGACATTCCACAGGACAAACCGGATAATACTGGTTTCATCGCTGGTACTGTCCTACATCCTGCCCCTGTGCGTAATAACCGTCCACAGGCAGGGCAATCCCTCATCACGACCGATTGCAAGCAGGAACATCCAAGATGAAAAAACTATCACGAAAGAGCCTTTTGAACCCGTCATAACAACGGGAAGCGTATATGCATCGGAACCGGAAGTGAACAGTGAAAGCGCTGCTGCGGCAGAGAATCTGACACAGGTTATAGAGGTAACCGGAAATGATCGGACTGCAGAACCCGTAGTCAAAAAACAACGGGTCAGGATTAACTGGTGGAAACTGCTTGGAGCCGTTTATGTCATAGGACTGCTTTGTGTCCTTATCATCAGGCTCATTTCCACCTCAAAAGTAATACGTATAATAAGGAAAGGAAACGTAATAGAAGAGAACCGTGACTGTACCGTAATCAGTACCCCGCAAGCGGAGCACTCATTCAGTTGGATGAAATACATTGTATTGCCCGAGAAAGGCACAGAGGCCGGTCAGGTCCAAATCATGGACCATGAAAAAGCGCATCTGGCCCATCATCACTCGGAGGAACTGCTTCTGACAGACCTGCTGTCTGCACTGCAATGGTTCAATCCGGCTCTGCTGCTGTTCCGTCACGACCTCAGTTCAATACATGAATATCAGGCCGATTCCGACGTTCTGGACAAAGGCTATGACCGCCGCCAGTACCAGTACCTGCTGCTGGACTGTGCTACTGACAAGACGGAATTCCGCGCTGCCAATACATTCAGAAAAAGTACTTTAGAAGGAAGAATAGATATGATCAACAAGAAAAAATCATCAGGATCCAGTATTCTCAAAATTGCCTATATTCCGGTCCTGTTACTGTTTGCACTTAACGTGTTTGCCGAGAAAGTTTATAACAATGACCTGACAAAGGTCCTTGAAGTTGACAACTATGTAAGGATTGACGGCCTTTGGTACAAGTTCAAAGGCAATCAGGAGGTCCGTGTGGTCAGCCGCAAGACTGAACACGCCTATCCTGAACACATTGTCGTACCGGATACCATTATCTACAAGAATGTAAAGTATCCTGTCACATCAATCGGAACCAGAGCCTTTAACAATGCCCAAGAGATTAAATCAATCAGGATACCTTCAACCATAAAGGAAATAGAAGACTATTCTTTTTATGGTTGTACAGAACTTGAGGAGATATCTTTACCGGCGTCAATTAAAAAAATAGGAAGAAGGGCTTTCTACAACTGCTACAACCTGAAATCAATCAACATTCCCGCTCAGGTAAAACTGATTGGCGATATGGCTTATGAATGTTGCGGTCTGGAATCAATAACCGTTGAACCTGACAATCAGTTTTATGACAGCAGGGAAAACTGCAACGCCGTAATAGAAACATCATCCGGTGTGTTGGTTATAGGTTCCGCTTCAACCGTAATTCCAACCGGCGTCACCGAAATAGCCGAAGGAGCTTTCTCCGGAAACTGCAAACTGAAATCAATCATAATACCACCGCAAGTTACCTTAATTGGAAACTATGCCTTTAGAGGGTGCAGTGCATTGAATTCTATTGTAATTCCGGAAACAGTGAAAAAACTTGAGTATGGTTGTTTCACGGAATCGGGCATTAAAAATGCTACAATCAACGGAAATATCGAACTGACCAGATACGCTTTCACAGGATGTGACTCTTTGGAAAACATAAGCTACGGTCCTGGCGCAACGGAGATTGATATCCCCATGAATTGCAGGAATCTTAAAAAAATGTTCATTCCCGCAACCGTGAGAAAAATTGATCTTATCCAGGATTCACGGAATCTGGAACTTGAATCCATTACTGTTGAAAAAGGGAATCCGGTTTATGACAGTCGTGAGAATTGCAATGCCATAATAGAAACGGCAACAGACAAACTTATTTTCGGCTGCCGTAACACCGTCATTCCCGGCAGCGTAAAGAGTATCCAGGATTTTGCTTTCACAGGCGGTCACATAAAAGAACTGCACATCCCCGCTTCAGTAACCTATATTGGCCAACATCTTTTTGAAAGCCTGTTTAATTTAAATATGAATACTTATGGAAACTATCGTAAGGATCTGACCGTAATTACAGTTGATCCGGGCAACCCTGTCTATGACAGCCGCGGGGGATGCAATGCTGTCATAGAAAGATCCACAAATACCTTGGTTCTGGCCTGTAAGTCAACCTTTATTCCATCCTCCGTCACTTGCATAGGTCAAAATGCTTTCATGAATCTGGATGACCTGACAGAGATAACAATTCCCGATGCAGTCACAACAATACTTGACGATGCCTTCTCAGGATGCACTAATCTGGAAAAGATTACAATCGGTGCCGGTCTTGCAGAAATGAATAATCCGGGATTCAATTACAGCAATATCCTTTCAGAAATAAAGGTCAGTCCAGGCAACAGGAAGTATGACAGCCGCAATGACTGCAATGCTCTCATAGAGACATCTACAAAAACCATTGTTCTTGGCAGTGCCAATACCATAGTGCCGGACGGCGTGACCACAATAGGTAGAAGCGCTTTCAGTTCTAACACCAGACTGACGTCGTTGACTCTGCCTCCATCGGTAACTGCAATTGAACCATACGCTTTTAACCGCTGCAGCAATCTTGAAGAGATAAATCTGGAAAATGTAACCACTAAAAGCGACAATGCTTTTGACGGATGCGCCTTTACCCGAACAGAACGTGCCGACAGCATAAACGGGTATCTGCACTTCTATCTGCAGGGAAAAGAGGCTAAACTGAATTACATCTCTGATGATGCCCCAAAAAACATTACCATCCCCGGTACATTCACTTATCAGGGAAAGGAATATACTGTCACTGAAATAGGTTCTGAAGTCTGCAGACAAAACTCCCGTATTGAATCTGTGTCTGTTCCCGCAACCGTGAGGATTATCGGAAATAAGGCTTTCTTCGAATGCTATAAACTCAAAAGTGTCAGACTTGCAGACGGGCTGAAAAACATTCAGGATGAAGCCTTTGCCAACTGCAGGAATCTTGAAACCATCAAGTTGCCGTCAACTCTTGTACACATCGGCCAAGCTGCCTTTACTCGAAGCGGTCTCAAGTCACTTGACATTCCCCAGTCTGTAACGTCAATGGGCCGTAATATCACTCTGGACTGCAAGAACCTTAAGTCACTGTCTGTCAATCCAGGTAACAAGGTTTTTGACAGCCGCAACAGGTGCAATGCCATAATAAAGACTGATTCCAACATCCTTCTGGAAGGTTGCAACACCACTAAGATACCGCAGGGCATCATAGCCATCGGACCTTACGCATTTGCGGGTGCCACCGGATTCAAGACTGTGGATATACCAAGGTCTGTCCGCTACATTCTTGAGGGGGCTTTCGCATTCTGTCCGCTCAAAAAGATAAGCATTCCTGCCTCGGTTACATTGTTATATGACAATCCTTTCCTTGGCTGTTCAGACGTGGAGTCCATTACCGTTCAGGAAGGAAATCCCGTTTATTCCAGTCCGGCAGGCAGCAATGCCATCATCTCTAACGGAAATGATGTCCGCGTAATGAGAGAAGCTGAGGTTACCGAAATGCTTGATTATTTCCACGAGCTTAAATATTTGGACCGAAGGCCCGCAACACTGATCCATGGATGTCGCAATACCGTCATCCCGTCATCGGCCAACGTTATCGGATACCGTTCCTTTGCTTTTTGCAACGGACTGGAAAGCATGGTCATACCGGAATCCGTAACGACTGTTGAACATGACGCTTTCCTCAAATGTCCGGATTTGAAGGAATTGGTCATTCCCGCTTCTGTTACCAAATTTGCAAAATCCGACTACTGTCCGAATCTTGAAAAGATCATCGTATCCGATGCAAATCCAGTCTATGACAGCCGTGACAACTGCAATGCCATAATTGAAACTGAACATGACAATCTGATCTTGGGCTGCAGGAATACCGTCATACCTTCAACGGTCAAGTATATTGACAGTTATGCCTTTGCCCACGTACGCGGATTAAAGTCTATTGTCATTCCTGATTCTGTAGAGAGATTAGGTTATCAGTCATTCAGGGATTGCTCAGATCTGGAATCCGTATTCATTTCAAGTTCTGTAAGATACTTGTCTTCATCATACTGGCACGAAGACAGAGGTGAGGATAATGTTATCCCCCAGCAACCGTTCTATTACTGTCCCAAACTGACACGCATTACCGTTGACAGTGAAAATCCCTATTTTGACAGCCGTGATAATTGCAATGCCATAATTGAGACATCAACCAGAAACCTTAGAGTGGGCTGTAGCGGCACCATTGAACCCGAAAGCATGTCATCAGTCAGGCCTGACGCTTATCAGACCCTGGAAAATGACATCTACGAAACAGATTACCTCAGCACCTCCTGGGTTTTCCCCGACGGACGAATGGTCCACACATACTATGCCGGAGATGATGATGACTGATACAAAGGGGACGGTGCCAAAAAGAAGGTTTAGCTCGATGAAATCAACCTTACCATTTGTCACCTTTTTAAAAAAAACGTACCTTTGCAGCGGACAATGTGGAAAGATTTGCGGAACTGATGGTTCCGGACAGCTTGCAACCACACAAAAAAATGCTAAAAGTCAATCTTTTAACACGCTTTGAATGAGAACAATTGCGGTCCCATTGTCCACAAGACTTTGGGATTTTAATTTTTTGATATATGTCATACTTATTCACATCCGAATCGGTGTCCGAGGGACACCCTGACAAGGTAGCGGACCAGATATCCGATGCCGTCGTTGACGAACTTTTGGCCTTTGACCCGGACTCAAAAGTAGCATGTGAGACCCTTGTTACCACCGGTCAGGTGGTATTGGCAGGCGAGGTGAAATCCAAGGCATACATTGACCTTCAGGAGACTGCCCGCCGAGTAATCAACCGTATTGGCTATACCCGCTCCGAGTTCAAGTTTGACGGAGACTCCTGCGGAGTATTCAGTGCCATACATGAGCAAAGCCCCGACATTAACCGCGGCGTGGAGCGTGAGGACCCCGAGAACCAGGGTGCCGGTGACCAGGGAATGATGTTCGGCTATGCCACAAACGAGACCGATGAGTATCTGCCCGTATCACTGGCCCTCTCTCACCGCATACTCCGTGTACTTGCAGAGATACGCCGTGAAGGTAAGGTAATGACCTACCTGCGTCCCGACTCCAAGAGCCAGGTAACGGTTGAGTATAACGACAACGGCAAACCCGTACGCATTGATACCATCGTGGTTTCTACACAGCACGATGAGTTCATCGCACCCCAGAACGCCACCGTCGAGGCCCAGTTGGAAGCCGACAGCAAGATGCTGGCAAAGATTGAATCGGACGTAAAGAACATACTTATCCCACGTGTTATCAGTACCATTACATCCGATAAGGTCAAGGCTCTGTTCAACGGTGAAATCAAGTATTTTGTGAATCCCACAGGCAAGTTCGTTATCGGCGGTCCGCACGGAGACTCCGGTCTTACCGGCCGTAAGATAATAGTCGATACCTACGGAGGCAAGGGAGCCCACGGCGGCGGCGCTTTCAGCGGAAAGGATCCCAGCAAGGTTGACCGCAGCGCAGCATACGCCACACGTCACATAGCCAAGAACCTGGTTGCTGCAGGCGTGGCTGATGAGGTCCTGGTGCAGGTTTCATACGCCATCGGTGTTGCCAAGCCCATCAACATCTTTGTCAACACATACGGGACCAGCCACGTGAAACTGACCGATGCTGAAATTGCGGCTAAGGTGAATGATATTTTCGATATGCGCCCCAAGGCCATCGAGAACCGTTTGAAACTGCGCAACCCAATCTACAGCGAGACCGCAGCCTACGGACACATGGGACGTGAACCGCAGACCGTAACCAAGGTCTTCACGTCACACTACATGCCGGCCAAGACCGTCACGGTGGAACTCTTCACCTGGGAAAAGCTGGACTACGTAGATAAAATCAAAGAGGCGTTCAAGCTCTGATAACAGCAAAAAGGGGTCGTTCTAACGACCCCTTTTTGCTATTTGACCCAAGCGGGATAATGTACCTTGGTTTTTGAAGGGTCGTAGTGTTCCGCCTTAACGTCAGGAATGTCAACGTAATAGGTGCGGTGGGAGTTGTTGTTCAACTTGAATTCCCTAAGCCAGAGATTGGCTCTCTTGAGATCGGCAAATGAGATTCCATGCTCTTCTGCAAAAGCCACAAGATCCGGTATGGGATCCGTTATTTTTACCTGTTCCTTTATCGGGATATAAGGATACAGGTCTTCCCTGGTGAAAGAGAAGCCGAACTGGGAGGGATCCTCAAACATCATCTTTGCTGCCAGGAGACGGAACATATAGCGTGATGTCTCGGTTACCAGCCACATATCCATGGCATCGGTCTGGTGTTGGTCAACAATTCGACGGTCCATTCCCTGCTGGCCACCGTTATAACTGGCAGCCACCGTCATCCAGTTTCCGTATTTATCATACGCCTCCTTAAGGAACCTGCATGCAGCCTCCGTTGCCTTGACGGTATGATAACGCTCGTCAATGTTTGCGTTCACCTCCAGTCCGTATGAACGCCCCGTTGACTGTATAAACTGCCAAAGTCCTGCGGCTCCCGCACTTGAGGCAGCCTGAGGGTCCAGGTTGCTTTCTATCGCCATCAGGTATTTAAGGTCATCGGGTATTCCCATGCGCTTAAGTATCGGCTCAATCTGAGGAAAAAGCCTGTTGGCTCTCTTGATCATAAGGGTTGAGTTGGTATGGGAGTAAGTGAACGCTACCAGCTCACGGTCCATGCGCTCCCTGAGATCCGCCCTGTCCAGCTTAATAGTCTGGCCGGCAAACGTCATCTGCTCCGGCACCTTGGGGACATTAGGTTGAGTCTGGCCAACACAATATGTACTAACGGATAATGCTGCTATAAATAGAAAAATAGATGATTTGAATGATAGCCTTTTCATATAAACTATGGAATTGATGTAAGTGGACACAAAAATAGGCTCTTTTTTGGATAATTTTGGCCATAATCACAATCTGTTTGTTTAAATTTGTTGCACTCACCCTTTTGATTTAAACGGATATGTTCAGAAAACCTGCCCTCTGGCTCTCTTCAGCCATATTCATGATTACAGCCTGCAGTCAGGCAACAGTAAGTTCAGATAATTACCACGTGTCTATCGGCATGTCCGACGGCAAACTTTACGTTACTCCGATGGCCGATGATGCCGTAAGAGTCCAGTACATTCCTGACGGAATAAAATTGCCTGAACTTGAAAACCTTATCTATACCGAGCCACAGGATGAACATGCATGCAGTTATATTAAAACCGGCAATAAGGTTACCGTAAGCGCACATGGTGACGGGTTGCGTGCCATAATCAATACACGTACAGGACAAATCATTTTCAAAAACTCCAATGGAGAAATCATTCTTTCAGAGGATGTCCGTTCCGTAACAGCAGGCAAGACCGGCCAGTTCAATTCGCTCAGTGTAAGCCAGTCTTTCAAGACCGCACCCGATGAGTTCCTGTTCGGTACCGGCCAGTTCCAGGACGGCTACCTGAACATACGCGGACTTACACGCCGGCTCACACAGGTCAACACCCAGATATCCATCCCTATGATCATCTCAAACAAAGGGTACGGAATACTCTGGAACAACTACGGACTTACCGACTACAACCCCTCAGAGACCGTAATAGAACTCCAGCAAGGAGGCTCTGACGGGACATCTGTCACCGTTAATGCTACCGGAACGGCCGGCAATGTGCGTGAGCGCAGGTTTTTCAACGATTTCAGCGCAGAATTCCAGGTTGATGCCGATGCTGATTACTCCATACTGCTCGATGTAGGCCAGACCATGGCCCGCAAGCATCTGTTAGCTATAGATGGCGATACCATCATCAACGCCAGCAACACATGGCTTCCGCCCACATCATCGGCCATAACCCATCTGACCAAAGGCACACATAAGGTCTTTGTGAGCGGCTCACGCGGTGACAAGCCTACAATGGGATTGCGCAAGGTAACTGACATTACAACTTTCAGTTCACCTGTAGCAGTGGCGCTTGACTATACCGTCTTTGCAGGAACAGCCGATGAAATCATCAGTTCATACCGAAACCTGACCGGCAAGGTTCCCACTATGCCTGACTGGGCTTTCGGATACATACACTGCCGCGAGCGTTATGACAGCCAGCAGGAGCTGCTTGAGAACGCCCGACGCCTTGTAACAGAGAAATACCACATTTATAATGCCACCACCATAGTACAGGACTGGCAGTGGTGGGGAAAATACGGTTGGAACGCCATGCAGTTTGATGAGGGCAAATACCCTGACCCCAAGGCCATGACCGATGAACTGCACCGCAATGACATGAGACTGATGCTGTCCGTCTGGTCCAAAATTGACAAGAACTGTGAGGTGGGACGTCAGATGAACGCAGCAGGATACTACATTGAGGGTACAGACTGGATAGACTTTTTCAATCCGGATGCTGCCGAGGCATACTGGAAGAATTTCAGCGAGAGGCTGCTGCCCACAGGCATAGACGCCTGGTGGCAGGATGCGACGGAGCCTGAAAACGATGACCTGAAAGGCCGCATGGTGGCAGGCGGCAAAATACCCGGTGAATTCTATCGGAACGCCTATCCCAACAAGGTAAACGAGACCGTCTATAACGGACTCCGTAAAGACCAGCCGGACCGTGACCCCATGATACTTACCCGCAGCGGCTTTACCGGAATACAACGCTACGGAGCCATAAACTGGTCTGGCGATGTGGGCAATGACTGGGAGACCCTGCGCCGCCAGATAGCGGGAGGCCTCAACCTTATGGCTACCGGCCAACCGTGGTGGACATTTGATGCAGGAGGGTTCTTCCGCCCGGGCAACCAATACACAGATCCGGATTATCAGGAGCGCATGATGCGCTGGATTCAGGTGGCTGTTTATCTGCCGTTCATGCGCGTTCACGGCTACATGAGCCGTACCGAGCCCTGGAACTATTCCCAGGAGACCCAGAAGAACTTCCATGAGCAGATTAATCTTCGTGCACAACTGCTTCCTTATATCCGTGAGTGTGCCAAAAAGGTAAGTGACGAGAACTACACCATGATGCGTCCGTTGGTGTTTGATTTTCCCGATGATACAGAAGCTCTAAAGCAGCAGACAGAATTCATGTTCGGCCCTTCACTGCTGGTATGCCCGGTAACAGAACCCGGCATAAAGACTATGCGTGTGTATCTGCCTGAATATGAACACGGATGGGTAACATTTGAACCTTATGATACAGATCGTACCGGAGCAAAGAAAGTTGTTTACAAAGGCGGAAACTATGTTGAAGTTCAGGTAAACGCTAACAGAATACCGGTATTCCGCAAGGCCGACCAGACCGTGCTCTGTGCTCCATTGGCCGTTGGTGGTACTGTTACATGGCAATAAAAACAATAACAAGATATGAAAAATTTATTATCCCTTTACCTTGCGCTTGCCGGCTTTTCTGCCGTTTGCAGCGCACAAGAACCTGATGACTGGACAACCCAAGTCACATTCTATACCCCGTCAATAGTACGTATATACAAGACAGGCCCTGATAACCCAAACAAAAAGCAGAGCCTCTCTGTTACCATGCAGCCTGATCAGGTTAAGTCAACCGTCACTACCCAGAACGGAGCCATTGTATACAAGAGTCCTGCGCTGACTGTAAAGGTATCAGGCAATGACGTGACTTTCATGGACAAGAAAGGCAACATAATCCTTGCCGAGAACGGTTACGGTCACGGCAATGTGGCAATGACCCGCCCCGATTATGCCGACATAGCGGTTGACCAAGGCTTTTCCCTTGATGCCGATGAACCTCTGTACGGACTTGGAATACTTCAGGACGGACGTATGGCCAAAAGCGGAACCTACCGCCGCATGATTCAGGGCAATACCGATGACTACTGCAACATAATCCAATCCATCAAGGGATACGGCCTGTTCTGGGACAACTACTCTCCCACCACATTCGGTATTGAGGAGGGCAAGTTCTACTTCACATCCGAGAACGCCGGATGCGTTGACTACTATTTCATCTATGGAGGTGATGCCGACGGTGTAATAGCAGGCATACGCCAGCTTACAGGAACAGTCCCCATGCTTCCGCTCTGGAGTTTCGGATTCATGCAGAGCCGCGAACGCTACAAGTCATCGGCCGAACTGACCGAGGTGCTTGACCGCTACCGCGCCACCGGTGTTCCAATCGACGTGATGATCCAGGACTGGCAGTATTGGGGCAGCAACTATCTCTGGAACGCCATGGAATTCAATGCTCCTGAATTCAGCAATCCCGAGCGCTGGATAAAGCACATCCATGACCAGAACGCAAAACTGATGATCTCCATCTGGTCATCGTTCGGTCCCATGACTAAACCTTACCGCGAACTCGAACCCAAAAACCTGCTCATAGACATTCAGACATGGCCGCAGAGCGGACTCACCGACTGGCCTCCACGCAGGGACTATCCATCGGGAGTACGCCCGTATGACCCGTACAGCAAGGAGGCACGTGACATCTATTGGAACCACCTTACACGCCTGTATGACCTCAACATCGACGGCTGGTGGATGGACTCTACCGAACCGGACCACATGGATTTCCAGGAGACAGACCTGGACCTGCCTACCGCAATGGGTCCGTGGCGCAGGGTTCGCAACGCTTTCCCGCTTATGGCAGTAGGCGGTGTCTATGACAACCAACGCGCCATGGAAAACGGCAGTGACAAACGTGTGCTCATACTTACCCGTTCAGTGTTTGCAGGCCAGCAGCGTTACGGTTCCAACACCTGGTCAGGCGATGTCCAGTCCAACTGGAACTCACTACGCAACCAGGTTCCGGCAGGCCTGAACTTTGCACTTACCGGTAACCCCAACTTCAACAGTGACCTGGGCGGTTTCTTTGCCAACAGCTACAACGAGCGTTCACAGGACGGCAGTGCCACAAAGAACCCGCTCTATCAGGAACTATACGTGCGCTGGATGCAATACGGCGTGTTCTGCCCCATGATGCGCAGCCACGGCACAGAGGTTCCGCGTGAACTCTACTACTACGGCAGTGCAGGTGAGCCGGTCTATGACGCACTGGTAGGTGCAGTAAAGATGCGTTACAGCCTGCTCCCGTACATCTATTCACTGGCTCATGACGTAAACGCCAACAACGGCACCTATCAGCGTGCCCTGATGATGGACTTCAGGAACGATCATAACGTATGGAACATAAACAATGAATTCATGTTCGGCCGATCCCTGCTCGTAGCCCCCGTGCTGGAAGCCAAATATACACCTGAAAGAGCCCAGAGCAAGAGCCGCGCCGCAGTAGGTGACGTTGATTTCATGGAAGCAAAGACTACCAGACTGTATCTGCCCGCAGGTACCAGCTGGTATGACTTTGAGACCTTGCAGAAGTATAACGGCGGACAAGAGATAGAGCGCACCGTAAACATCAAGAGCATACCGCTCTTTGTGAAAGCCGGAAGCATCCTGCCCATAGGCCCCGATGTGCAATATTCAACCGAGAAGCCTTGGGATGACCTTGAAATCCGCGTCTATGCCGGAGCCAACGGAACATTCTGTCTCTACGAGGATGAGTTTGACAACTACAACTACGAGAAAGGAGCCTTTTCAACAATAGATTTCAGCTGGAACGACAAGAGCCGCAGCCTGACCATAAACGCCCGTAAAGGCTCGTTTGAAGGCATGATCCAGAACCGCAAGTTCCGCGTAATCCTTATCAGGGACGGCAAAGCCAGCGAACCAAAAACCGTAACCTACTCAGGCAAGAAAATCTCAGTAAAACTCTAATACAAAATAAAGCGGTTTTTGTAATGCAAGGTGCACAGAACTTTTAGGGGTATCGGTATCGGAAACCATCGACGCCCATGTCGCTGTGAATGGGAGGGGCCCGCCGCGTAGCGGTGGGAGGGATAGCGCGAAGCGCGTAGTTTCTGATACCGATACCCCTAAAAGTTCTCATAAAAAATGCACAAAATACACAGAATGAACCGCCCCTGTTGTGTAATTTTTGTAACTTTGCAGGCTGAAATCATCCCGTTTCTGATGACAGAATTTGAAATGATAGCCAAGACCTTCCAGGGGCTGGAAGAGATTCTTGCAAAAGAACTTATTGATCTGGGAGCCAATGGGGTGGCCATTGGAAACCGAATGGTGTCCTTCAAAGGAGACAAGGCCTTGATGTACAAGGCCAATTTCCAACTGCGTACAGCAATCAGAATCCTAAAACCTTTCCTTCATTTCAAAGCCGACAGCGCCGATGAAGTATATGAAATCTGCCGCAAGGTGGAATGGGAAAAATATATGGACCTGAGTGACAGCTTTGCAGTAGATTCCGTTGTCTATAGCGAGGATTTCCGCCACTCAAAGTTCGTGGCATACAGGGTCAAGGATGCCATTGCCGACTATTTCCGTGACAAATACGGCAAACGCCCCAACGTGAGCGTAGCCAATCCAGACCTGACATTCCATATCCACATATCACACGATGACTGCTCACTGTCCCTTGACAGCTCCGGCGAGTCACTGCACAAGCGCGGCTACCGCCAGGAAGCTATGGAAGCTCCCCTGAATGAAGTTCTGGCAGCAGGCATGATACTAATGTCAGGCTGGGACGGCAAATCAGATTTTGTTGACCCCATGTGCGGCTCAGGTACTATACCTATTGAGGCTGCACTGATAGCCAAGAACATGGCACCGGGTCTGTTCCGCAGCCATTTTGCATTTGAGAAATGGAAGGATTTTGACCGTGACCTTTTTGAGCAGATCTATAATGATGATTCTGCCGAACGTGAGTTTGAGTTCACCATTAAAGGTTACGACAAGGATCCCAAGGCAATCCTTACCGCCAAACGCAACGCCAAGGCAGCCGGACTCCTTGATACAATACATTTTGAACAACGTGACTTCAAGGACTTTGAGCCCGTAAAGGAACGTACCGTGATCATAACCAACCCGCCATACGGCGAGCGCCTGACCGATGACAACCTGCTGGGTCTGTATGAGATGATAGGTGAACGGCTCAAGCATGCCCTGATAGGCGGCGAGGCCTGGATAATAAGCTATCACTACGAGTGCTTTGACAAGATAGGACTCAAGCCATCGGCCAAGATACCTCTTTTCAACGGTGCTTTGCCTTGCGAACTGCGCAAATATGAGATATTTGACGGCCGGTACAATGATTTCCGTGGTGGTGACCGCCGCTTAAAGAAGGATGACCTGCCTACACGCCGCAGCAGCACTCTGCGCCACAAGGCTCGTCTGGCCGAAAAAGAGGCGGAACGGAAAACCGGATTTGCAGAGAATCCTGAAAAAACAGAGAAAACTGAGTTCAGGAGAGAGAGACCAGCTCGTAAAACTTCTGAAAGGAAACCATTCAGAAAAGATGGAGAGAAATCTTTCAGAAAGACCGAGGGTACAAAATCTTTCCACAAGGATGGAGACAGGTCATTCCGCAAAACAGAAGGAGGGAAACCGTTCCGTAAATCATCATCAGAAGGAAAGACTTTCAAAAAAAGTGAAGGAAAACCTTTCAGGAAATCATCTCAAAGTAAGCCCTTCAGTAAGAGCACAAGCCGCCCAGCAGCAAAAAAAGGATTCAAAAAACAATAATATATGAAGATTCTGTTACTTGGAAGCGGAGGCCGCGAGCATGCTCTGGCCTGGAAGATTGCCCAAAGCCCACAGCTGGAGAAACTATATATAGCTCCAGGCAACGCAGGTACCGCAAACGTAGGTGAGAATGTGGCCATCAAGGCGAATGACTTTGACGCAATCAGGGCATTCGTTCTGGACAAGAAGATTGACATGGTGGTTGTTGGCCCCGAAGACCCGCTGGTTAACGGTATCTACGACTATTTCAGGAATGACAGCGAACTTACGTCTGTCCCTGTAATAGGTCCGTCAAAAGCCGCCGCCCAGATGGAGGGCAGCAAGGATTTTGCCAAGCGTTTCATGCAGCGTCACAATATCCCCACAGCAGCATATCAGACATTCACAGGTGAGAGTCTGGAAGAGGGACTTAAATTCCTTGATACTCTCAAGGCACCATACGTACTCAAAGCCGACGGTCTTTGCGCAGGTAAGGGCGTTCTGATTTTGCCTACTCTTGAGGAAGCCAAGAAGGAACTTAAGGAGATGCTGAGCGGAATGTTCGGAAACGCCTCTTCACGCGTAGTGATTGAGGAGTTCATGAGCGGAATTGAGTGCTCCGTCTTTGTACTGACTGACGGCAAGCACTACAAGATACTGCCAGAGGCAAAGGACTACAAGCGTGTTGGCGAGCATGACACCGGTCTGAACACCGGCGGCATGGGATCGGTATCACCTGTTCCGTTTGCCACCAAGGAATGGATGAAGAAAGTTGAGGACCGTATCATACGTCCCACCGTTGAGGGTCTGGCTCAGGAAGGCCTGGATTATAAGGGCTTCATATTCTTTGGCCTGATAAACGTGGACGGTGATCCCAAGGTCATTGAGTACAATTGCCGTATGGGCGATCCCGAGACTGAAACAGTAATGCTCCGCCTTAAGAGTGATATAGTAGAACTTTTCAAGGGCGTAGCTGCCGGTAACCTTGACACCAAGACCCTGGAGCAGGATCCGAGATCGGCCGTATGCGTAATGCTGGTATCGGGAGGCTATCCCCAGCATTATGACAAGGGCTATGTGATCAGCGGAATAGACCAGGTCAAGGAAAGCATAGTGTTCCATGCCGGAACTGCTTTCGATGCAAACGGCAATGTAGTGACCGCAGGCGGACGCGTGATTGCAGTAAGCTCATACGGAAAGGACAAGGCCGAGGCCCTGGCACTATCCTTTAAAGGTGCCAGCCTGATAGACTTTGAGAAGAAACACTTCCGCAGGGATATCGGACAGGATCTGTAAGTTGTCTTTTTCTTACACCGTCCACACCCTGCAATAACATTAAATAACTGTCAATTGACTGCCTTTAACCTTTAAACAAGTAACTTTGGGGCTCTCAAAAGACAAATAACTCATAGGAGTGATGAATTACAAAAGACTGAACATTATCATCGGATGGCTGGTATTCGCGGTCGCTGCAGTTACATATTGCATGACCATAGAACCTACTGCCAGCTTCTGGGACTGCCCGGAGTTCATAACCACCGGCTACAAGCTGGAAGTGGGTCACCCCCCCGGGGCACCTATATTCATGCTTACCGCAAACCTGTTCTCGCAGTTTACAAGTGACCCCGGCAAGGTGGCCATGATGGTCAACACCATGTCAGCCCTGCTCAGTGCGCTCTGCATACTGTTCCTGTTCTGGAGTATAACCATGCTTGTAAAGAAGCTGGTGGCAGGCACCAAGGATCCCGATATGTGGCAGATGATAACCATATTCGGTTCCGGAATAGTGGGCGCCCTGGCCTATACATGGTCTGACACTTTCTGGTTCAGCGCCGTTGAGGGTGAGGTCTATGCCTACTCATCATTCTGCACAGCAGTCACCTTCTGGCTCATACTCAAGTGGGAGGAGAACGCAGACCAGCCGCACAGTGCACGTTGGCTGGTGCTGATTGCATACCTGATAGGTGTATCGGTGGGCGTTCACCTGCTCAACCTGCTTTGTATCACAGCCATCGTTTTGGTCTATTACTTCAAGAAGGCCCAGAATCCCGGTTGGAAAGGCGGTATCATAGCATTCTGCCTGTCGGGAGTAATCATTGCCGCAGTGCTTTACGGAATTGTTCCCGGCATTGTAAAGGTTGGAGGCTGGTTTGAACTGCTGTTCGTGAACGGTCTGGGACTGCCTTTCAACACAGGACTGATTATTTACATAATACTTCTGGTAGGCATACTTATCTGGAGTGTATATGAAACCCAGCGCGGTGACCGCAAAGCAATGATGTACCTGTCATTCCTGCTCACGGTGGCTTTTGCAGGCATACCTTTCTACGGCCATAAGGCATCGGGAATCATATTGGGCTTAGTGATACTTGCAGCCGGAGCAGTCTATCTGTTCTGGGACGGCATATCCGACAAGTTCAAACCGTCGGCCAGCCTGCTCAACACCATAATGCTGTGCGTAATGATGATTACCATAGGTTATTCCTCATACGCCGTCATCGTGATCCGTTCCACTGCGAACCCGCCTATGGACCAGGATTCACCCGAGGACATTTTCTCCCTTGGCGATTACCTGGCACGTGAACAATATGGCTCACGTCCCTTGCTTTATGGACAGACATACGCTTCAGAGTATATGTATGTGGCCAAGAAAGACCATTATGAAGCTGTCTATGACGTAAAGGGAAAGGTATATGGCCGATTGGAAAAGAAAAGCGCCGATGAAAAGGACAGCTACTATGTAATGGATGAAAAACGTGAGTACAAGTTTGCCCAGAACATGTTATTCCCACGCATGTACAGCCAGGATCCCGAGCATATAGCTGAATACAAGTCATGGTGCGGCGGAATAAAAGGAAGAACATACAACTACAACCAGTTCGGCCGTAACATAAAGGTTACCATTCCCACACAGGGAGAGAACCTTAAATTCTTCCTGCGCTATCAGGTACACTTCATGTATTGGAGATATTTCATGTGGAACTTTGCAGGTAGGCAGAACGACAGCCAGAATATGTTCGGTGAACTGGATCATGGCAACTGGATAACAGGATTCAAGTTCATAGACAGGAAACTGGTAGGGGGCGATCCTGACCTGCTCCCAGTTGAATTCGCAGGAAAAGGCCGCAATGTCTTCTATTGCCTGCCTCTGCTGCTCGGTCTTATCGGCCTGTTCTGGCAGTTCGGAAAAGGAAAAACAGGAACACAACAGTTTTTTGTAATACTGGCTCTGTTCTTTATGACCGGTCTTGCCATAGTCATCTACCTGAACCAGACACCCAGGCAGCCGCGTGAACGTGACTATGCATACGCAGGCTCATTCTACGCCTTTGCTATCTGGATAGGAATGGGTGTTGCGGCATTGGCTGACTGGCTCAATAAGATAGGAGGCAAAAAGGTAGGTTCCGTAATAGCCGCACTGCTTTGCCTGCTGGTACCTATACAGATGGTAGGACAGACGTGGGATGACCACGACCGCAGCGGACGCTATACATGCCGTGATTTCGGACAGAATTACCTGACCACACTCCCGGAAAAGGGTTGCCCCATCATATTCACCAACGGTGACAATGATACATTCCCTCTCTGGTACAACTTTGAGACAGAGGGCTACCGTACAGATGCTCGCTGCTGCAATCTGAGCTATCTGATGACAGAATGGTACATTGACCAGATGAAGCGTCCCGCATACGATTCACCGGCCTTGCCCATTTCATTTGAAAGGATAGACTATCAGGCCGGAACCAATGACGTAGTGACAGTTCAGCCCGAAGATAAGGCCGCATTGCTCAAGAACAACAGCAAGGAGGCTGTAGAAAACTCCTTTGAGCTTAACAACGTGCTTGACTATTGGATAAAGAAACATCATCACATTCCCACTGACACCATCTGGTTCAAGATTGACAAGGATGCCGTGCTAAGGTCAGGAATGAAGATACCGGCACAATACCTTGGTGCTACCGATGAGGAGACAAAGGCCAAAATGCCTGACAAGATGATCATATCACTTAAGGGCAAGTCACGCCTGTACAAGAATGAAATCATGATGCTTGACCTGCTGGCTCACTGCAATTGGGAGAGACCTCTCTACATGGCAACGACAGTTCCTTCAAGCAGCTATCTGAATCTGGGAGGTTATTTTCTGCTGGAAGGTCTTGCTTACCGCATTACACCTTTCAACTGGGACAAGCTTGGTGAAAATCCCATTGACTCAGACAAGATGTACGCCAATCTGATGAAATTCAAGTTCGGAGGATGTGATAATCCTGACCTCTATCTTGATGAGACTGTCCGCCGAATGTGCATATCACACAGACGCCTGTTTACACAGCTTGCTTCACAGTTGTATGATGAAGGCAAAAAAGAACAGGCCCTGGAGATTCTCCAGAAGGTGGATGAAGGCATATCCAATGAACTTCTGCCTCAAAATGATGTCTATAATATAGAAACGGCCAATCTTTACCTTATGCTCGGCGAGGTTGAGAAAGGTGCTGTGATGGTATCGGACATAACTGACAACTACATACAACAGATGTGCTGGTATCTCAGTATGGACAACAGGCACCTAAGAATGTCTATGGGTGATTTTGAGAGTGTCAAGACAAGTATGAGGAAATACATATTGCCCATTCTGAAATACTGTATGGAGGACAAGTCCTTCGAGGCTCTCTATGCCAACTACAACAGTCTTTGCCAGGAATTTGATAATCGCATGAAATAAGGATGTTTTTTGAACAGCCAACATCTATCTTAAGCAAGATATACCCGAAAGGAGTCTTCCGGAAAGATTCGGAAGACCATTCGGTGTATCTTACATTTGATGACGGGCCTATCCCTGAAGTCACGCCATGGCTTCTGGACATCCTGGACCAATATGGCGTAAAGGCCACATTCTTTGTGGTGGGTGACAACGTACGCAAACATCCTGATATTTACAGGATGGTTGTTGAACGCGGACACCACATAGGCAACCACACCTTCAACCATGTCAGGGGCATGCGCATGAGGAACCATGACTACATTGACAATGTGAAGAAATGTGACGGATTCATTTCAACCCGTCTGTTCCGTCCTCCGCACGGAGTATTGCGCCGTTGGACATACCGCTACATGAAGGGTGACTATGACATAATCTTTTATGATGTCATAACCCGTGACTATAACAGCAAGCTCAAGCCTAAGAAGATTTTGGATATTGTCAAGAGATATACACGCAACGGATCCATAATTGTTTTCCATGACTCACTGCGTAGCGAAAAGAACCTGCGCTATGCCTTGCCCAAAGCCATCGAATGGCTCAAGGAACAGGGTTATGAATTCAAGCAACTGTAGATTATAAGCCCAGCTCACAAAGACAGGTACAGATCTTATCCTGTATCTTACGTGAGGGTGCCATCTTGACGGCGCCCTCATTCATTATGCAGAAAGCCAGGTCACGGCCATCGGCTGTATGGATATAACCGGCCAGGGTGCATGCGCCGGTCACGGAACCTGTCTTGGCATGTACTTTATTCAAAGTGGTCTTGTCACTCAAGCGCGTCTTAAGCGTACCGTCTACTCCCGAAATAGGCAGGCTCTTATAAAAAATCGGATAGATAGTATTGTCCCTGTAAATATAGCCTAGCATATTCACCAAAAACTTTGGGGAACACATGTCATACATGGAAAGGCCGCAACCATCCACGATATTGTATGATGAAGAGACCATACCGAACTTGCGTCCCACAAAATTCTGCAGGAACTTGGATGCAGAACTGAAAGAGACGCCTTTGGGCTGGTTTATTCTTCCGGTCTGCAGGAAAACGGCCTCTGCAAAAAGGTTATTGCTTTCTTTGAGACATTCCTTTATAATTGACTGCAGGCTATGTGACACTACAGAAATGTCACGGGCCATAACCGGACAGGTTCCCCATCCGAATTCCCCGTAACTGATACCGGCCTCATCAAGATACTGACGGAACAGTGAAAAAGTGAAATCGGCGGAACCTACCACACTAAGTTCCCTGGATTCCCTACGGACACAATTACCCTCCACAATTATTGTATTGTCATTGTTCATCCAGTCTCTCGTTATTGTCAGGGCACCCAACTTGCTGTCCTGGGTTCTGGCCCTGTTTATTACCTTAATCGAGTTGTTTGACGGAAACAGCAACACTTCTGGTGCCTGGCCCTTTGATGTAGGCCTGACCTGAATGCCTACAAAACCCTGATGCACCATAAGAGGTGAAATATATGGCTGGAAACTGGATGGTGCATCGTCCCAGCACCACCCTGATGCCCAATATGTTGAATCCATAGCGGAAATATCAGCATATAGAGTTCCGTTTATGCGATTTACTCCCGCTTTCCTAAGATCACTGACCATACTGCGGAGTTCATGCTCATTGAGTGCCGGATCAAGACCGCCCACAAGATAGAGGTCTCCGGTAAGGGTACTGTCGGCAGAGATTGTACCCCGTGTCCTGAGTACGGTCTCAAAAGAATAATCGGGTCCCAACTGTGACAATGCAGACACGGTGGTCACCACCTTCTGCACAGATGCAGGACGGCAAAGCACATTCTCACGGTAGGCATAGAGCGTGGTATCGTTGGTAAGGTCATATACCATTAGTGCTATGTCTGTTCCTTCAGGAAGATCCTCATAGATTATCTGGTCTATGGCATCCGTGACCGAATTAAAATCCTTACCCCATAAAGGAATGAGGGGCATGAGCCACGTAAAAATGAATAATATTGTCTTGAACGGTTTCATCACGGTTTTTAATAAGATACGGATGTTTCCAGACCGCTACCACGCAAAAGCGAAGCTATCCGGTCAAGCTGTTCATGACTTGCCTTGCGGAGTGTTGAAACAGGAGTCTCACGGTCTATCGTGTATATCATCACCTGCCGGGGTGAAATCCTCCTGACCGTTTCTATCCAAGGCAACACATAACGGTCTGTAGTATTGTCCATGTCACGCCCGTCGAGAGTACCTGTCAGGAACATGGTCTGGATAATGACGTGACCCTTGAAATCACATAGCGCCTTAATGACAGCATCCAGATCATAATGGCCCACAGGATTGTCTATCAGCTTGATATAATCAATATCCACAGTGTCCAGCTTCTGGATGTTGTTGTCCAGTTTGAGCAAGGCATTGAAAATGGCCGGATCTGTCACGCGGGTGCCGTTGCTAAGCACACTTACCTTGGCCTGAGGGAAGAACTCGTCACGCAGCGCAAGCACATCGTCAACAATTCCGGGGAATTCAGGGTTAGCAGTGGGCTCACCGTTGCCGGCAAATGTCAGCACATTGGGCTCCGGACCTTCAGCCTTCATCCTGACAAGAGTGGAGCGCAGAGTCTCATAAACCTCTTTTCTGGTGGGGCGGTGATGATGCGGATGATGCTCACTGTTGCGGCCGCACTCGCAGTAGATGCAGTCAAAAGTGCATATCTTGCCGTCGGCAGGCATCAGGTTTATGCCCAGTGAAACACCGAGACGGCGACTGTGCACGGGCCCGAATATGGGTGAACTGTATAGAACTGTTGACATAACGTTGCAAAATTAGTCAATCGGCACGTACTATGCAAAGTTATTTTAAGCCTTCAGAACTTGCTGATAAACTGGAGTGATATGTCTTCCTTATGGTTGGCAGGTATGAGCTGCTGTGCTGAGCCTATCTCATCACGGTCAGCATACCACGTCCCGCCCGCCTTGAGATTCAACTGCATCCCGTTCCGGAACCTGTATTTTACAGTTGCCGCCAACCTTCCGCCCTTGCCGTACAGGCTCATAAAATTATATGCAAACCTGAGACCGCTCTCATATACCGATATACGGCTGTCATAGCTATCGGTATAGAACACTGCGGCTGTCAGGTTCATATCCAGCCTGTCCTTTAACAAGCTACAGCTATAGCTTTGTGACAGAGTATAACCATTTGAAACAGGTTCCGCTATGAAATCGTAACGCACGTAAAAAAGCTGTGTCTTCAACTCTGCCCCGTTAATGCAGTTGTGAGTCCAACGCAAGCGGTAACGCCCGGTCAGGCAGTATTCCAACCGGTTTGTGTATTTGCAGTCCTTCTGCTTGGACTTGAACCTTGCTGTTACAAACAGCGCATCACGCCTGCCGGGTTTCCAGTCAGCCTCCACCCTCAAATCCATGCCGTTGCTGCTTTCCGATGCTCCGTAACGTGGTTCAGGATGCATGAACAGGTCCGCATAACCATTCAGTTTCAGCTTGCGGCTGCTGCGGGAGAATCCTATGAGCAGGCCTGTCTCATTCCCTACACTGCTTTCGGCAATGGCATTGGAGTGAAACGTCATGTAACCTGGACTGTAATGACGGAACACCGCGTTCAGTGTCCAGTCATCCTGTATCCGGAATGACTGAGCAGCTATTAATGCCGGCTTGCCATCCATCACGGACAGTTCTGACGTAAACGCATACCGCGGTCTGCTAATGGAATAATCAGCCGATATGCCAGTGAAACGCCCTTTCTCCTGATAAGGCACGGAAAGCCTTTCAGTCAATGCCGTCAATCCGAACCTGAGCCCACGGTAACTGTAACGTACGTTGGCAGCAAGTGTACTTAGCGTCACGTTTTTTTTCTTGGACCACTCCAGTTCCGTCCTGTGGTAGCCGTCCTGCTTGAACGAACTGATCAGCGTATCTCCCTTTAGCGTGGCATCCATCGGCGCCCATGAACCCAGAAGCGTGATAGTAGTACGTCCCCACCCCACAGCCGTTCCCGCTCCACGCATATAACCGTATTCCTGGGTTGAAGAATGCGGTTTCAGACCTTGTGTCTGACGGCCCAACGATGTCAAGGCCATGCTTTTGCCTGAACTGAAACCGCCACCAAACAACAATCCGTGTCCGAACTGTGCCTTGAAATTTCCAAGCGCCAGTTCCTTCAAAACTCCCATGTCCTTAAGGTACAGATATGGGGAGTAGAAGTCATAGCCCATGCTGTTCCTGCCAAAGAACGGTTCACCGGCATCCTCATCGGCTGTCAGTCCCAGCCTGATGCGGTTGTGCCAGTTGAACGAGTATCGGATGGAATGCGACAGGCGGCTACCCATGTATGCACGGTTAGGATAGCGCTCCAGTTCATCGGGAGAATGATAGCGGAAACCGTCCCTGAAGTAAAGCGGTATATCCATGCGTACAGTCAGTTCGCTGCGACCATACTTAAGTAAATCCTTCAACCTGATTCTTTCCCTTTTCACCGGTACATCGCCGGCATAGACAAACTCACGCAACAGTTGCCGCGTGGTGTAATCAAGACTCCCGGTAAGCTGTAACTCACCTAACGTCATCATAGGACCATGCATATAGACGTATGCATGTATGTCCTCAATCTGCCTCTCCGTGAGGAACGGCAGCTGCATTAACTCCTCCCTGGTGGCCGTGTTGATGTTGAGTGGCATCTCATGCAGCGACTCATACATGACAGCCAGCTCCTCAAGGGCATCGGAGGAGAGTTCTTCATCAGACAGGAGCGTCTCCAGAACATTCTCCCATCGGTCTGTTCCTGAAATTTGGGGATAAACCGCCGTCACCATGGACAGCATCGCAAACCAGGAGATTAACATTTTACGGTACATTTTATATCAGTATTAGAAAACATATTAAAAGGACTGCCCAAAAATAGGTCTTTTTTTGTGATAATTGATATTTTTGCAGACATGAAACGAACAGTCATATTGCTATTTTACCTGATAATATGCATTCCGGCATTTTGCGGAGAGCCCGATGATGACGACAAGCAGAAACGTGTGTTCGCGGTGCTCTCAACAATTATAGATGGCGATACCATTCCGTCATTCCAGTTGATGGATGTCAACATCTACGCCCCACGCTCATTCTCCAGTGAAAGGAAACAGCGCAAATATGACAAACTGACCAGAAACGTTATTAAGATGTATCCCATTGCCTGTGAAGTCAAAGGCGTTCTGGTTGAAACCTATCTATACCTGCAGACCCTGCCCGATGACAAGGCGCGTGACGAACACTTGGAAAAGGTGGAGAAAGGTGTATGGGATCAGTATCTTCCCATAATGAAAAAGTGTACCCTTGCACAAGGCAAACTCCTTATCAAGCTCATTGACCGGGAATGCAACCAGACCAGTTATGATCTGATAAAGGCATTCATCGGAGGATTCAAAGCCAAATTCTACCAGACTTTCGCCGCACTGTTCGGAGCAACGCTAAAAAAGGAATATGATCCTGAACACGATGACGAGGATGCCATGATTGAAGAAATCATCTGGATGATTAACAACGACATGATCTAAGGCTTCGCCGCGAAAAAGCCAACGGCAACGCCTATGCCAACGTTATTTTCCCTATCTTTGTAATCCAATTACAAAAACTTAGAAATAATGTCATTGCAATGCGGTATAGTGGGCCTGCCCAACGTAGGCAAATCCACGCTTTTCAACTGTCTGTCCAGCGCTAAGGCGCAGGCAGCCAATTTCCCTTTCTGCACAATCGAGCCCAACGTCGGAACCATAACCGTTCCCGATGAGCGCCTGAACAAACTGGCAGAACTGGTTCATCCGGGCCGCATAGTTCCCGCTACAGTCGAGATAGTCGATATAGCCGGACTGGTTAAAGGTGCAAGCAAGGGCGAAGGCTTGGGCAACAAGTTCCTTGGTAACATACGCGAGTGCGATGCCATCATACATGTGCTCCGTTGCTTTGACGATGAGAACGTGACTCATGTTGACGGGACGGTCAATCCTGTCCGCGACAAGGAGATCATTGATACTGAATTACAGATAAAGGATCTTGAAACAATAGACCAGCGTCTCCAGAAGGTTGCCAAGCAGGCTGCCGTCGGCGACAAACAGGCTAAGATTGTCTGCGACGTCCTGAACGCTTACCGCGATGTCCTGCTTCAAGGCAAATCCGCCCGAACCGTAACCTTTGACTCCAAGGATGAGGAGAAAATAGCCCACGACCTGTTTCTGCTCACCTCCAAACCCGTGCTTTATGTGTGCAATGTGGATGAGGGTAGCGTAAAGACAGGCAATGCATACGTGGAGCAGGTACGTGAGGCCATCAAGGATGAGAATGCACAGCTGTTGGTCATTGCCGCCAAGACCGAAAGCGAGATTGCCGAACTGGAAAGCTATGAAGACCGCCAGATGTTCCTTGAGGAACTGGGATTGGAAGAATCGGGCGTTAACCGTCTGGTCAAATCGGCTTTCAGCCTTCTCAATCTGGAGACATTCATCACTGCCGGTCCCATGGAAGTAAAGGCATGGACCTATCGCAAGGGCTGGAAGGCTCCGCAGTGTGCAGGTGTCATCCATACTGACTTTGAGAAAGGCTTTATCCGTGCCGAGGTAATCAAATATAATGATTATGTGGAACTTGGCTCCGAGGCTGCTGTACGTGATGCCGGCAAACTCTATGTGGAAGGCAAGGACTACGTAGTTCAGGACGGTGATATAATGCACTTCAGGTTCAACGTATAAAACCAAAACTATGAACACTTTTCTTGCAGTGATTTGGGACCCCGACAGCGAACTCTGCCGTCTGCTGGGCCTGCCTATCCGATACTATTCTCTGATGTGGGTCATCGGCCTGTTGGCAGCATACCTGATAGTAAAGAAGGTATATAAGGACCGTGGAATAAAGCAGGAGGTGTTTGAACCGCTTTTCATATACTGCTTCCTTGGCATCCTGATAGGTGCACGTCTGGGTCACTGCCTGTTCTATGAGCCGGACTACTATCTGACCAACGGAAAGCATTTCATAGAGATGCTGCTGCCCATAAGATTCATGCCTCAAGGTGGCTGGAAACTGGTAGGCTACAGCGGTCTGGCCAGTCACGGCGGCACCATAGGAATCATTATAGGAATGATTCTCTACTGCCGTAAGTATAAGGTTAAAGTATTGGAATGCATTGATATGGTTTGCGTGGCCACTCCGCTCACCGCAGCCTGCATCCGCCTGGGCAACCTGATGAACTCCGAGATTGTGGGCAAGGCCACAGGCAGCGACTGGGGTTTCGTCTTTGTGCAGAACGGTGAGGATTTCGCCCGCCATCCGGCTCAGCTCTATGAGGCCATAGCCTATATCATCATTTTCATCATCACCATCCTTATCTACCGCAAACACAAGGAGAAGATAGGCTCGGGATTCTACTTCGGGTTCTGCATAGCCACCATATTCACCTTCCGGTTCTTCATTGAGTTCTGCAAAGAGGTACAGGTGGACTTTGAAGAAGGCATGGCTCTCGATATGGGTCAATTGCTTAGCATCCCATTTGTTATCGCCGGTATCTGGCTGATGCTCCACTCCCGCAAGAAATAGCTTATCACTTCCCTTTCAGGATCTTCTTGATTTCGTTGAGTTTGTTGAGAGCCTCAATAGGTGTCAGATTGTTGACATCGATTGAGAGCAACTGGTCACGGATCTGGCAGAGCACAGGATCATCCAGCTGGAAGAAACTCATCTGCAGGCCCTCGCGGTGCTGACCTGTCTCTACACTGGGACGCGATATGCCCTTACCGGTACTGGTAGCCTCCATCTCCTTTAGTATGGTACCGGCGCGCTTTACTATGCTGCGTGGCATTCCGGCCATCTCGGCCACATGGATACCGAACGAGTGCTCGCTGCCTCCCGGCACCAGTTTGCGCAGGAAAAGCACCTTTCCATCGGTCTCTTTTACCGATACGTTATAATTGCGGATACGGCAGAATGACTGTGCCATCTCATTAAGCTCATGGTAATGGGTGGCAAAGAGAGTGCGGGCATGAGCCGACGGATGCTCGTGTATGTACTCCACTATCGCCCAGGCAATCGAAATGCCATCGTAAGTGGATGTTCCGCGGCCAAGTTCGTCAAACAGCACCAGGCTGCGTGCGGTCAGGTTGTTCAGGATGCTGGCGGCCTCTGTCATCTCGACCATGAACGTTGACTCTCCAGCCGATATGTTATCGCTGGCACCCACACGGGTGAATATACGGTCAACCACACCTATGCGGGCGCTGTCGGCAGGCACGTAGCAACCCATCTGGGCAAGCAGTGTTATCAAAGCGGTCTGACGCAGCAAAGCCGATTTACCAGCCATATTGGGACCGGTTATGATAAGTATCTGCTCCTTGTCGCTGTCTATGAAAACGTTGTTTGAAATGTAGCTCTCACCGGGTGCCATCTGCGTCTCAATGACGGGATGACGGCCCTCTCTGATATCAATGACGCTGCTCTCGTCAACAACCGGCCGGACGTAATGACGCTCCCGTGCCACGCGGGCAAAAGAGAGCAGGCAGTCAATGCGGCTTACCTCTGTGGCATTGACCTGTATGGCCGATACATAATCTGCTATGGATGCGGCAAGACTTGCAAAAATCTGTGATTCCAACGCAAGAATGCGGTCTTCGGCACCAAGGATTTTCTCCTCATACTCCTTGAGTTCAGGGGTTATGTAACGCTCCGCATTTACCAGGGTCTGCTTGCGTATCCACTCTGCCGGAACCTTGTCCTTGAATGTATTGCGAACCTCAAGATAGTATCCGAAAACGTTGTTGTATGCAATCTTAAGACTGGAAATTCCTGTCTGCTCGGCCTCACGCTGCTGTATCTGCATCAAGTAATCCTTGCCGCTGTAGGCAATGCTGCGCAGCTCATCCAGCTGCGGGTCAATACCCTCGGCAATCACTCCTCCTTTACTCACAAGCAAGGGCGTATCGGGACGGATGGTCCTGAGAATGTTGTCACGCAGTGTCTGGCACAGGTCTATCTTCCGGCCTGTTTCGCGGAGCTGCGGATTCTCCGATGCCTCACAGATGAGTTTTACCGGCTCCAGCTGCTTAAGTGCCAGACCAAGCGAAAGTACCTCACGCGGGTTGATGCGGCCCACAGCGGCTTTCGATACCAGTCGCTCCAAATCACCCATACGCTGCAGGGCATCAGTCAGGGCATCGGCAGTATCGGGATAACGGAACAGATGGTCAACCACATCAAGTCGGTTGTTTATGGCAGCGGTGTCCTTGAGCGGGAAAAGCATCCAGCGGCGCAGCAGGCGCGCTCCCATAGGTGATGAGGTATGGTCTATAACCTTAAGCAGTGAAACGCCGTCCTCATTGTTTGATGACAGCAACTCCAGGTTCCGTACAGTGAACTTGTCCAGACGAACGTAACGCTCCTCGTCAATCAGACGGATGGACGATATATGACCTATGTTGTTGTGCAGGGTCTCTGCCAGATATTCAAGTATTGCGCCGGCGGCCACCTTGCCGTTCTGCAGATGATCTACACCGAATCCTTTAAGGTTGCGTACCTTGAAGTGCCGGTTCAGCTTTTCACGTGCAAACTCCATGGTAAACACCCAGTCATCCAGCTCACGCACGCAGTAACGGGTACCGAAAGACTGTTCAAACTGCTGACGTCGCCCACGTTCAATGAGTGTCTCCTTGGGAGCGAAGTTCGAGAGCAGTTTGTCTATGTGGTCAGCCGGACCTTCGGCTATCAGATATTCACCGGTAGATATGTCCAGGAATGATATACCCCACGCTCCTTTTCCAAAGTGAACTGCAGCAAGGAAATTGTTCTCCTTGTTCTGAAGTACGTTGTCACTCATGGCAACACCGGGAGTGACAAGTTCAGTTATACCGCGTTTGACAAGCGTCTTGGTAAGTTTAGGATCCTCAAGCTGGTCACAGATAGCCACGCGACGGCCGGCGCGTATCAGCTTGGGCAGATATACGTCAAGAGCATGATGCGGAAACCCTGCCATCTCAAGTGCCATTGCACCGTTCTTGCCGTTGTTGCGGCGCGTCAGGGTTATTCCCAGTATCTCGCTTGCCTCTACGGCATCCTGTGCGTATGTCTCATAAAAATCTCCACAGCGGAACAGCAGTACGGCATCGGGATGTTTCTCCTTCAGACTGTAGAACTGCCGCATCATGGGCGTTTCTTCGGGCTTGCTCTGTGCCATTACCGTCAAGTATTATTTCCTGCGTTTTCTGAAAAGGAACAGGGTTGCTACAATAAACAGTGTAGTAAGTACTCCAAGTGTAATAAGGGTAGCGTTCAGACTCTTGGGAGCAAAACCAAGCAGCAACAGGACAGGAAATCCCATTATCATGGCGGGGATATTCTGAAGCACCAGATTATTGGCAGCCGGGGTCTCATAGCGCGGGTCTATCTCTCTAAGAAGGATCATGCCGTTGCTGGCAGTGCCTGTAAGCATTCCGAACATGGAGAAGAAACCTTCATACTTGTAGTCGGGATAGATGCGGAACGATACCCATCTTACATATATAAATGTGGCTATCGCTCCGAAAATGCAAACCAGCGTGAGCGGCAGCCAGATTGCCTTGAGATTCTCAAAGCTTATGGCTGCTGTTCCGGCTACAATCATTATGTCAAAACTGAATCCGCTTACACGGTTGAGCAGGAACTCGTTAAGATACTCACGGGTCATCCAGCCTCTCTTGCGCAGACCTCTTATCACAATCTTCACAAGTGAACCGAATAGTATGCCCCAGAAGAAATTGAAACCGTAAACCAGAGGCTTGAGCGTCTTTTCACCAAAGTTACCCAGTTCAAGCTTGCCTATGAATGACATAAGCAGATAGACCAGGAAATAGGTAAGCAACACCAGGCTAACCACAATGGTAAGCTTGTCAACCGATTCGGAATGCGGCAGGTCATTCTCCTGTTCGTAGTCCTTAAGGGTGTGCCGGCTTTCAGAAATGTTCTCATGTATGGTCAGTTTCCTCTTACGGTTCAGTATGTTCATATAGACTACTCCCACAACGCTGCCCACCAGGAATCCGATAGCCGCAATGGAGAGCCCGAAGTCTATTCCATGGAAATTGATACTCTGGTCGGCAGCACCCAACTGGTATATTGTTCCGAAATTGAGGGCCTGTCCGGGGCCTTGTCCGTAGCCCATGGGCAGCAACAGTCCGCCGGAGTAGAAAATGTCATGCCCGGCATCGGGATTGCGCCACCACAGGAACATGGGTATGGTTATGAGCAATCCTATTATGCCCTGGATGATGTATGTTGCGATGGTAAGCGTGCCGGTGTCAATGACAGTACGTGTGTTGGCGCGGTCAGTCTCCTTTGACGGTCTGAGCGACATTGCTATGAAACCCAGGGCCAGCGCATGATAGGTAACTGTCTCCATGAATTTCTTGTCAATAATCCCGTTGAAATCGGACCAGATTTTGAGCAGTAGTATTATGAGACCGCCCAGCAAAGCCGATGGGATAAGGCTGCGACGCAGAATGGTCACTTTACGGCGCAGGATATTTCCTGCCAATACCGCCAAGGCAATGATAAAAACCTGAAGCAGGGCGCTCCACACCTCAGGCGCAGCGAACGACGTCACTGCTATTCCGTTTGAAGACAACAGCATAGTATCCTTTTTTATCCGTCTTCAAAGATAATGCAAACCGAGAGGAGAAAAAAGGAACTTGTTCATTTTTTATCCCGAGGCGCAGCTTATCTTCGACCGAAGGTCAAAGTAATGCAAACCGAGAGGAGAAAAAAGGAACTTGTTCTTTTTTTCTTTTTTAAGCACCGCAGGACTATTGTGCTTGGGGACACAACAGCTCCGGGCTACTTCGAGCCCCTCCAGACCCTAAACGGCGAACTCGTCCTTTCCAGTTGAACGTTCCTCAAACAGGCGCCGTTCTTAACGGGATCTTCCGTGGACTCTCCGCTTACGCCCTCCGCTAATGGTCCCCAAGCCCAATAGTCCTGCTCCTGCAAATGGAAAGATTTGCTTTTATTCGCTCTTTATTACGTCGGCTGGATTCTCTGTCATTGCGCGGCGGATATTGCCGAACACGGTCACGGAAATGATCAGTAGCATGCATGCAAATACGGAGAGATATATCCAAATGGTGATGGGAGTCTGGCGTACGTAAGTGGAGAGCCATCGGTGCATTATGATTGCTCCTACTGAGAAGGCGGCTATTGCGCTCAGTATGATTATGGGCAGATATTCTTTAAAGAACATCCTGAGAATATCCCTCATCCTTGCGCCGTTTATCTTGCGTATGGCTATCTCCTTGCGGCGTTTCTGGCATAGCAGGGCTACAATGCTGTACAGGCCGCTAACGGCAATTATTACACATATCAGGGTTATGGTTATCAATAACAAGCTTAGCATTGACTCTGACTTGATGTATTCCATATATCTGAGTTCCAAATTTTGGAAATTATACGTGGCGTTTGGCCTGATTTCACGCATTGTTTCTTCAATTTTTCTCTGCAATTCATTCCATTTGACCCCCTCCTTGTATTTGAAAAAGAAATAGGAATCCGCATTTACCCCTGTTTCATTATCCTCTTTCTTGTATTTATACACCAGTGGGGTAATCTCTTCTTTTGGATCCAGATAACACAAGTCCTTTACAACACCCTTGACAATATACGGTGAGTTTAAACTGAATATCTCTTTACCTACAATCTTATCGGCTCCTCCCAACAAATTGGCAAGAGTTTCATTTATCAGGATAACATTGCTCTGCTCTTCCTGGCTGAACAGTTCTCCAGCCACAGGTTTCACGTCAATCAGGTCAAGGTAATCCCTGTTGACTTTTATCATTACTGTTTTTATAGTGACCGGTTCACCACCGATGGTATTAATATTGACCGAAGAATATGAGCTGTAAGAACCTGCAGGACGATATCCATAAACAACCTTATCCAGTTCCGGCATCATTTTGAGTTTTTCTCTTGCTGCCATGACATCGGTCTCTGTCATTCCATACTGATAACAGAAACTGACATTGTGTTTGGTATAACCCATATCTGATGACAGCAGCAGATGATTTATCTGTCTGTTGATTATTACAGAACATAATATGGCACAGAGACTCACAGCCAATTGGAAACCTATGCTTATCTTATATCCGATTGCTGTTCTTGTATTGCTTACAGTGCTGCCGAAATACCGCGCCAACTGTTTGCGCCCCGTCACAGCTATAAATACCATTGCAACCAATAATGACAACACCCCTATGATTGTAGCCGATACAATATAGCTCGTTATAAAATACGTAACGGACTTATCCATTACACTGAGGACTTTAAAGAACGGCAAAACAAACATACATATAATGGCACCTGCAGAGAGTGAGAGCAAAAGAACAATCATTATTTCAGTACAGAACAATATAACAATCTGTCTCATTCCTGCACCGTTGGCATAGCGCAAGGATATTTCCCTGACCCTCATTCTCATTTTGGTGACAAACAGCGTAAAGTAGTTGGTCAGAGCACATACGATCAACACAACACCCAACAGCATAAGGATGTAAACATAATGTAATCTTACATTCTGTTGTACATTATTGTAAACAACCGCTTCCTCTCTCACTTCCGATAAGGGCAGCAGTTTATAGTTCATTTCATTTGTTTCTTGATATCTTACCTCATGGCCATCGGATGATGTGAATAATCCATTATAGATAATGGTATCATTCTCTATTTTCTGAGCCAAAGTATTCAGGTTTTCATCACTTACCCTGACGAACAGATTTGTAGCAATATAACCACTTATATCATATTTCTCCACATCATATCCAGTCAAAATATCAAAAGGGAATGAAGTTGGTTTTTTAGGATCCTCTATCACGGATTTGACTTTAAAATAACCTTGGTGTGTTAACAACATTTGCCCTATTGCACTGCCGCTTTCAAATAGTCTGTCAGCCTGAGTCTTGGTCAAAGCTGCCTCATTCTTGGACAGATGCAGTTTATTATCACCTTCCAACACCTTGACTTCAAAAAAATCCTGAAAATTATCATCTACGCACAGACCAGCCAGGTCAGCAACAACGTTCCCGTCACGGACAACATTGTAATTAACGGACATACATCTTGTAAACTCCTCTATCTGCGGGTATTTCTCTGCCAGATATGCTCCGTCAGGATATGCGGTATAACTTCTGAAAGTCTTTTCAACATAAGCAGGATCATTACTCATTACAAGGTAAATGTCATCGGCATCTCTGTAGAATGAATCATAACTGCGCTCATACCGTATCCACATGACAGTGAGTGAGCAGAAAACCATTCCCAAGGCAATTGACAATACTGCAATAATGCTCTGAGTCTTATACTTGGCAATGTTACGGAGTGCAATTTTAAGATAATGACTGAACATAAGGACTGCTGTTAATCTTTGTGGCAAAAGTAAGGGCAGTCACTGCGCTCACCAAGAAAAAATTGCAAAATCGTGCTTTTCAAGCCAAAAGTGTCAAATTTTTGGACACTTCAGCAAAAAAAGTACAATTGGGGACAGACCCCTTTTGTACTATTTCCACCCAAAAACAAATTGGAATCAAAATGCAAATAGCCTCCAAAGCATAATTTAGAGGCTTTTTTCACAAAATAGTACAAAAGGGGTCTGTCCCCAATTGTACTTTTTTTAGAGTTTGCTGATGAACTCGTCTATATCGGCCGATGATGTGTTCCAGCTGGTAACAAAGCGGACTACGCTCTGCTGGGGGCCGCAGGGGGCCCAGATCTCGAACGATGCAAACTTGCTGATGCGCTCTATCTCCTTTTTGGGTAGGCAGAAGAACTGCTGGTTGGTAGGCGAATCAACGTAAGGTGAGAAACCTTTGGCAATCATGGCTTTTTTGAGCCTGATAGCCTGCTCAACAGCGTTCTTGGCTATATCCAGATAGAGATTGTCAGAGAACAGTGTTGAGAACTGCACACCAAGCAGACGTCCTTTAGCCAGCATGGCCCCATGCTGCTTGACAAAGGTAAAGAAACGGGGCAGAAGTTCAGGGTGAGCTGTAACCACAGCCTCACCGAACATTGCTCCCACCTTGGTTCCACCTATATAGAATACATCGCAAAGGCGTGCAATATCCTTTAGCGTTACATCCTTGGATGCAGCCAAGCCGTAACCCAAGCGGGCACCATCCATATAAAGCGGAATCTTGTATTTATGGCAAACACGGCTCAGCGCCTCCAGTTCACCCAGTGAGTAGAGCGTGCCCCACTCCGTAGGAAATGAGAGATAAAGCGCTCCCGGTGATACCATGTGCTGATGGTTCTCATTATCGTAGAACTCGGTCAGATAACGCTCAATATCATATGCAGCCACCTTGCCCTGATGTGAAGGAACAATCAGGATCTTATGGCCCGATGACTCCACTGCCCCGGCCTCAAGATTGTTGATATGGGCAACATCGGATGCCATAATGCCTTCATATTGATGAAGCAATCCGTCTATTACAGTAGCATTGGCCTGAGTTCCACCAACCAGGAAGCGCACAAGAGCATCGGGGCAACCGCAAGCCTCGCGTATAAGATCAGCGGCACGGCGGGTATACTCATCCTCACCATAACCTACAGTCTGTTCAAGATTGGTCTCAACCAGCCGCTGCATCACGGTTGGATGAGCGCCTTCCATATAATCGGAATCAAAATGGAGCATAATAACCGGTGTCTTTAATAATTATGAATGCAAATGTAGTGAATATACGATTCAAAAAACTATCTTCGCGAAAAATCACGAATAAATAACCAAATCATTAGAACCAATATGGCATCGGAAGTATATTTCACAGACCTTAGAACAGATCCTGCACACCATTTGCTTTACAAACTCGATAAGCTGGTACGTAAAGCCGGGATTGGCAACATAGATTTCAACGGCAAATTCACAGCCATCAAGATTCACTTTGGCGAGATAGGCAATATGGCTTATCTTAGGCCTGACTATGCCGCCGTAATAGTAAAAATCATCAAGGAACTGGGCGGAAAACCCTTCCTTACAGACTGCAATACGCTTTACACAGGCTGGCGTTCAAACGCCATAGACCATCAGGATACAGCCATGAAACATGGCTACACCCCGTTCAGCGTTGGTACCCAGGTTATCATTGCCGACGGACTCAAAGGACTTGATTATGTTGAGATTCCAATTGACGGCGAGTACTGCAAGGCTCCCAAAATAGGTACAGCCATTGCCGAGGCAGATATTGTAGTTTCCATAAACCATGTAAAAGGTCATGAAATGGCTGGATTCGGAGGCGCACTCAAGAACCTTGGCATGGGTTGCGGCAGCGTGGCCGGCAAGAAGGAGATGCACTGCGCATCAAAACCCCGCATAGACAAGGATGAGTGCCGTGGCTGTTCACTCTGCGTCAAGAACTGCGCCAGCCATGCAATCACGCTGGTTGACCGCAAAGCAGTTATAGACTATGACAAATGCGTGGGCTGCGGCCAATGCGTAGCAACCTGCCAGTTCAACGGAGCCATTGTGGATAATGACGAGCAGGTAGATATCCTGAACTGCAAGATTGCCGAATATGCAAAAGCCACCCTGCTGGGAAAGCCCAACTTCCACATTAACCTGATAATGGACGTTTCGCCCGAGTGTGACTGCTGGGGCTATAATGACGCTCCTGTAGTACCCAACATAGGAATGCTGGCATCATTTGATCCCGTTGCCCTTGACTGCGCCAGCGCCGATCTGGTGAACGCCGCCCCGGTAATTCCCAGTGACAATGTACTCTCACACAACCGCGAGCACCACAAGCACGACCACGGAGACCATTGGCACATGATTCACCCCGACACCAACTGGCGCTCCTGCGTTGAGCACGCCCAAAAGATAGGCCTGGGCTCAATGGACTACACCCTGATCACAATCTAATTTTTAAATAATCCCCAAAAATATAGAGGTTTCCATTTGCAGGAGCAGGACTATTGGGCTTGGGGACCCTTAGCGGAGGGCGTTAAGCGGAGAGCCCACGGAAGATCCCGTTAAGAACGGCGCCTGTTCGAGGAACGTTAGGCCCCGTAGGGGGCGATAAGGACGAGTTCGCCGTTTAGGGTCTAGAGGGGCTCGGAATAGCCCGGAGCTGTTGTGTCCCCAAGCCTAATAGTCCTGCGGTGCTATTAAAAGAGCAAAACTTAATCGTGTTTCTGCCTGAAATTGTGTAATTTTGCGCGTCAAAACGAAACATTATACGCAATAATGGAATACGATTTCAGAGCTATTGAGAAAAAGTGGCAGGAAAAGTGGGCCAAAGAGGGAACTTATAAGGTAGTTGAGAACCCCGCAAAGCCCAAGTTTTACGTACTTAACATGTTCCCCTACCCGTCAGGCGCAGGCCTGCACGTAGGTCATCCGTTAGGATACATTGCATCCGATATCTACGCACGCTACAAGCGTCAGTGCGGCTTCAACGTACTGAACCCCATGGGTTACGATGCATACGGCCTGCCCGCCGAGCAGTATGCCATTCAGACCGGTCAGCATCCGGCCATCACAACCGAGAATAACATCAACCGCTATCGCGAGCAGCTGGACAAGATAGGATTCTCATTTGACTGGGACCGCGAGGTACGCACTTGCGAGCCCGGCTACTACCACTGGACCCAGTGGGCATTCCAGAAGATGTTCAACAGCTTCTACTGCAACAAGTGCCAGAGCGCACAGCCCATTGAGAAGCTGATTGAGCGTTTTGAGCAGAAGGGAACCGAAGGCCTGGACGTAGCCCAAAGCGAGGAACTCTATTTCACGGCCGATGAGTGGAAGGCAATGGACGACAAGCAGAAGTCAGACGTTCTGATGAACTACCGCATAGCCTACCTGGGCGAGACCATGGTAAACTGGTGCGCCGGACTGGGCACAGTACTTGCCAACGATGAGGTTGTAGAGGGCGTATCAGTACGCGGCGGATTCCCCGTAGAGCAGAAAAAGATGCGTCAGTGGTGCCTCCGTGTATCAGCATACGCACAGCGCCTGCTTGACGGTCTGGACACCATAGACTGGTCTGACTCCATCAAGGAGACCCAGCGCAACTGGATTGGCCGCTCTGAGGGTACCGAGATGCAGTTCCATGTTAAGGACAGCGACATAGAATTCACCATATTCACCACCCGTGCCGATACCATATTCGGTGTAACATTCATGGTACTTGCTCCTGAAAGCGAGCTGGTGGCACAGCTCACCACACCCGCCCAGAAGAAGGAGGTCGATGCCTACGTTGCAGCCGTTAAGAAGCGTACCGAGCGCGAGCGTATAGCTGACCGCCGCGTAACCGGCGTATTCAGCGGCTCATACGCAATCAACCCCCTTACCGGTGAGGATGTACCCGTATGGATCAGTGACTATGTACTGGCCGGCTACGGTACAGGCGCCATCATGGCCGTACCGGCACATGACAGCCGTGACTACGCATTCGCAAAGCATTTCGGTCTTGAGATCCGTCCGCTCATTGAGGGCTGTGACGTATCCGAGGAGAGCTTCGATGCCAAGGAGGGAACAATGATGAACTCTCCCCGTCCCGACCAGATCCGCGAAGGCGGACTCAATCTTAACGGACTTTCAGTTAAGGAGGCTATCGCAGCTACAAAGAAATATGTTCAGGACAACAAGTTAGGTAAAGTAAAGGTCAACTACCGTCTGCGTGACGCCATATTCAGCCGTCAGCGCTACTGGGGTGAGCCGTTCCCCGTTTACTACAAGAACGGAATACCCACAATGGTACCTGAGCAGTGCCTGCCGCTTGAGCTCCCCGAGATCAGTGAGTACAAGCCCACCGAGACCGGCGAACCTCCTCTGGGTCACGCCAAGGTTTGGGCCTTTGATGAAGTGAACAACAAGGTTGTTGACAAGTCACTCATAGACAACAAGACCGTATTCCCGCTGGAGCTCAACACAATGCCCGGATTTGCTGGCTCATCGGCCTACTATCTGCGTTACATGGATCCACATAATGACAAAGCTCTTGTCAGCAAGGAGGCCGATAACTACTGGAAGTGCGTTGACCTCTATCTGGGAGGCTCCGAACACGCTACCGGTCACCTTATCTACTCACGTTTCTGGAACAAGTTCCTCAAGGACCTGGGCGTAAGTGAGGTTGAGGAGCCGTTCAGCAAGCTTATCAACCAGGGTATGATACAGGGCCGCAGTAACTTTGTATATCGTATCAAGGACACTAACAAGTTCGTATCATACGGCCTCAAGGACCAGTATGACACCACTCCCATACACGTTGACGTAAACATTGTAAGTGCCGATGTCCTGGACGTTGAGGCATTCAGGAACTGGCGCCCTGAGTACAACAACGCCGAGTTCATCCTTGAGAACGGCAAGTACATCTGCGGATGGGCCGTTGAGAAGATGAGTAAGTCAATGTTCAACGTGGTCAACCCCGATGACATCATTGAGAAATACGGTGCCGATACTCTGCGCATGTATGAGATGTTCCTTGGACCGCTTGAGCAGTCAAAGCCATGGGATACCAACGGCATTGACGGCTGTCACCGCTTTATCCGCAAGATGTGGGCTCTCTACTTTGACCGTGAAGGCAATCTTGCAGTAAGCGATGAGGCCGCATCAAAGGACGAACTCAAATCAATCCACAAGCTCATAAAGAAGGTAACTGAGGATATTGAGAACTTCTCATTCAATACATCGGTAGCCGCATTCATGATATGCGTAAACGAGCTCTCAGGTCTTAAGTGCAACAAGCGTTCTGTACTGGCTGACCTGGCTAAGGTGATCGCTCCGTTTGCACCTCACACAGCCGAGGAGCTCTGGTCATCACTTGGTAACAAAGGTTCAGTATGTGATGCAGCATGGCCCAAGTTCAATGAGGAGTATCTTAAGGAGGACAGCATCACCTACTCCATCTCATTCAACGGAAAGACCCGCTTCACAATGGACTTCCCGGTTGATGCTACACAGCAGGAGATTCAGGATGCAGTCCTGGCCAATGAAAAGGCTCAAGGTTACATTGACGGCAAGCCCATCCGTAAGGTGATAGTCGTACCGCGTAAGATTGTGAACATTGTTATCTGAAACGTAATGAAACTGGTTTTTGCCACCAACAACAGCCATAAGCTCGAAGAGGTCCGCCAGATACTGGGTGATGGTTTTGAAGTGTTGTCCCTGAATGACATAGGTTGTCATGAGGATATTCCAGAAACAGCTGAAACTTTCCAGGGAAACGCCCTCCAGAAAGCCCGTTACGTAAAGGAGTACTATGGTTATGACTGTTTTGCCGATGACACCGGACTGGAGGTTAAAGCCCTGAACGGAGCACCCGGAGTACACTCCGCACGTTATGCGGGTGACCATGATTCGGAGGCCAACGTGAGAAAGCTTTTACGTGAACTTGAAAAAAAATCGGACCGCAGCGCACAATTCCGCACAGTTGTTGCGTTATTACTTAACGGACAGGAAGTTCTGTTTGAGGGAATTGTAACCGGACATATAGGAACCGAGCGTCATGGAGACGGCGGATTCGGATATGATCCCGTCTTTATCCCTGACGGTTTTGACGTTACATTCTCTCAGATGTCTCCTGAAAGCAAGAACCAAATAAGCCATCGTGGACGTGCCGTACGTAAACTGGCAGACTATCTGAAACAACTATGATAAAGAAACTGACAAGAGGAGCCATTATCGCAATCACTGCGGTAATGCTCCTGTTGCCTTTTTATAAGGCTAATGCCGGAATCCCGGTCGGTACCTGGAGGTCACATCCGGCTTATAACAATGCCACCTTTGCATTGAATGCTTTCGGTAAGATATTTGTAATAAGTGAAGGAGCGCTTTATTTCTATGATCCGGCCTATGAAGCAATATATACCATAGACAAAACAGGCGGACTATCAGATACTGAAATTGCTGTCATGGCATATTGTAATACTGAAAAAGCCATTGTCCTGGCATATTCAAACGGAAATATAGATATTTTATATGAAGATGAAACCATTTATAATTTCACCGACATTAAAAATAATTCTATTGGAAATGCTTCTGTAAATGAAATCAAAATTTATGATGACAAAGCCTACATATCTACAAGCATAGGCCTTATTGTATTTGATGTAAAAAAGCGTGAAATAAAAAATTCATATAAATTTGATTCTCCTGTCCACACATCGATTATTCTTAATGATTCTATTCTTTGCAGCAGTGATGCAGGTATTTATTTGGGTAATCTGAATGATAATCTTCTTGACAGTTCAAAATGGAAAATGTTTCTGCCAAGAAAATTTATTGACCTGTTTGTTTTTGACGGTTTACTGATGGGAAGATCATACAACAATATTATAAGGACAATAAACAGAAAAAACGGAAATCTTTCTGATATTAAAAATAATGTTAACTGTATTTCTTATATTGAAGGAAATCTGGCATTGATACAAGACACTGTCCTTACAGTATTTAAAAATATCACAAGCAGTGAAGATTATCATTTTCCAAATCATTTAAACCATATCATATCTCAGGGAAATAATATTTGGACTTGTGAAGGCACTAACGGACTTTGTCTATATACAATTAACAATAATGAATTTGTTTGCAGGTTACATGATATAAAACCGAATAGTCCCAGACGTAACTGGTTTCATTCCGTATCATGGCCTGAAACAGATAAAATGCTGGTTGTAGGAGGATGTCACAATTATTCCGGAATTAACTATGAAGGAACCGTAATGACATATAAAAATGGACGGTGGAATTATTTACAGGATAACCTTAATGAAATTACTGGACTAAAATATTTAAACCTTACAGAAGCTGCACAAGATCCCTCTGATGAGACTCATATATTTGTAGGTTCAACAGGACAAGGTCTTTATGAATTCAAAAATGACAAATTCATTAAACTCCATACCTGGAACAACAGCGGATTGACAAGCATTCTTAATGATAACCAATATAATAAATATAATTATGTACGTATAAGTGCACTTCAATACGACAGTAAAGGAAACTTATGGATGGCAAATAATGAAATTGATACTATAATAAAAGTACTTGAACCTGATGGAAACTGGTTTGGATTATATTATAAGGAAATTGCAGGGTTACCGACCTTCAAACAATTAAGATTCCACGGTTCAAACAAAGTATGGCTTAATTCATCAAGATATATTCCCGGAATAGTATGTATTGATACTAAAGGAACAATAAAAGACAACAGCGATGATTCTTTCAGATTTTCAGGACCTTATTTCAAAAATCAAGATGGAAAAACTGAAGAAGTAGATGACATTTTCTTCTATGATTTTGATATGGAAGGAATTTTATGGATAGGAACAAACAGAGGAATTTTCATTATTAAAGATCCTGATAACTTCATAAATGACAATAACCTTATCTTTGAAAGAATAAAAATACCCAGAAATGACGGATCAGGATTGGCCGACTATCTTTTCAGTGATGCTATCACTACTGCCATGTACATTGATCAAGGAAACCGTAAATGGATAGGTACAATGGATGATGGAGTATTCCTCATGAGTACTGATGGAACCAAAACTTTGGAACACTTTACAACAAGCAACAGTCCACTTCCATCAAACTATATACTGAGTATAACAGAAAATACCAGTAATGGCTCCATATTCTTTGGTACAGAGCTTGGAATGGTTGAGTATGGAGGTCAGGCCAGAGACCCCGAAGAAAACCTTTCTAAATCAAATATTCTTGTTTATCCGAATCCTGTAAAACCTGAATTTGATGGTTATGTAACAATAACAGGACTTACCCAATGGAGTACCATCCGTATTACATCCAATTCAGGACATCTCATTCATCAGGGAACATCAAATGGTGGTTCATACAGCTGGAACCTTACCGATATGAACGGTAATAAGGTGACATCAGGTATTTATCACGCTGTTATTACAAATCAGGAGAACAACAGAAGTGAAAGTGTATCCATTACAGTAATCAGATAAGATAACCGTATTGGATGCTTCATATATGAATATGATTGTTTTTTTTTTATTTTATATCTATTGTTGTTTTTAATGGATGTTGAAACTGTTGATATCTTTTTATATATAAAGCTATTTTTTCTTTCAACTTTTTATAATACTTCTTAACTCTGTTTTTAATATTTTATTAATTGATTATCATTTAATTATATAATTATAAACACTGTGTTTAAAAGTGTTGTTGATTAATACATGGATCATGACGGTATTATATGCTGTTAATTCTGTGTTTGTAATAAATGAAATAAAAATCTGATATCAACATGATTTTTCCAATTATTGTTCCATACATTAATATGATTTGAATTAGCAATTTTAATTCATGTTTTTTGTGTTATTATTATAAACACTTATTTAATGGGTTTTCAACAGAAATAATGGTTTAAATCAACTAATTTTACACAGTCAAACATTATAATAGATATGAGAAAGCTCACTGTTGAAGAACTTTGCAGAATGGATGTAGAGAAATTCAGGAACAGCAAAAAACTACCTCTTACAGTTATCCTGGATGATGTACGCAGTCTATATAATGTAGGATCTGTTTTCCGTACTTCAGATGCCTTCAGGGTTGAGCGTATAATACTTTGCGGTATAACAGCCACACCTCAAAACTGTCTTGTAGAGATACATAAGACTGCTTTGGGAGCAGAAGAAAGTGTTGAATGGATATATTCTGATAATTGTGTCAATATTGTCAAGGAACTGAATGACAAAGGTTACATAACCATTGCCGTAGAACAGGTTGAAGGTAGCATAAAACTTGATGAATTCAAGGTATGTACAGATAAAAGATATGCACTTGTTTTAGGTAATGAAGTTAAAGGTGTTAACCAAAGTGTAGTTGACAACTGCAGTTTATCACTTGAAATACCTCAATACGGCACAAAGCATTCACTGAATGTTTCAGTTACGGCCGGTCTTGTAATCTGGGAATTTGCAAGACAATTGAAATCTCTGTTTTAGATATAAGTCAATGGGCTTCCAGCCAGTTATTTCCCCAACCGCAGTCAGCAATGAGGGGAACAGACATAGGCCAGGCATTCTGCATCTCTTCCAGGACAATATTTCTGACCTTTTCCTCTTCACCCGGAACAACATTGAAATTAAGTTCATCATGAACCTGAAGTATCATTGTTGACCTTATGTTTTCATCCGTGAACCTGTGGTAGATTCCAATCATAGCTTTCTTTATGATGTCGGCAGCACTGCCCTGTATGGGAGCGTTTATTGCGTTACGTTCTGCAAAGCCTCTTACTGTAGCATTATGGGAATTGATGTCTGGCAGATAGCGCTTACGTTTGAGTACTGTTTCTATATAGCCTTTTTTACGTGCCTCATCAATGGAATGATCCATATATTGTTTAATACCGTTGTAAGTCTTGAAGTAGTTTTCAATCAGTTCTTTTGCCTCTGTACGGCTCACACCCATGCGTTGAGCCAGTCCAAAAGCTGATATTCCGTAAATGATTCCGAAGTTTGCCGTCTTGGCTTTGCTGCGTTCTGATTTTGTTACGTCTTCTATTTTCTTATGGAATACCTTGGCTGCTGTAGCGGCATGAATGTCATGCCCTAACCTGAAATCCTCTATCATGTTGGCGTCCTGACTCAAGTGTGCCATGATTCGAAGTTCAATCTGTGAATAGTCGGCACTGAAGAACTTGCATCCGGGTTCAGGAATGAAAGCTTTGCGTACCTCCTTACCGTCCTCATCGCGAACAGGAATGTTTTGGAGATTAGGGTTACTTGAACTAAGGCGTCCTGTTGCCGTCACGGTCTGGTTGAATGAAGTATGAATCTTGCCAGTAGCCGGATTAACCAACTGCGGCAGTGCATCGACGTATGTTCCAAGCAGCTTCTTAAGTCCGCGGTACTGCAGGATCAGGTCAACTATGTTATGTTCAGCACGGAGTGATTCCAGTACTTCCTCTGATGTCACGTATTGGCCGGTCTTGGTTTTCTTGGGTTTATCTGTAATCTTCAACCTTTCAAACAGGATCTCTCCAACCTGCTTTGGTGACAGTATGTTGAACTGGTTTCCTCCGGCCTCCTGGAATATACGGGTCTCCAAGGCTTTCATTCTCTCTGTAAAGAGCCGTGACGTCTCGGCCAATGCGGCAGGATCAATCATTGCGCCATTCCTTTCCATATAGGCCAATACCTGTACAAGCGGCATTTCAACTTCTGTGAATAATGATGTGGTACCGTCCTTTTCAAGTTCTTTCTCAAGAATGTTCTTCAACTGCAGGGTTACATCGGCATCCTCACATGCGTATTCATATACTTTGTCTGGATCAAGGTCTGACATGTTTTTCTGGTTCTTTCCTTTTTGGCCTATCAGCTCTTCAATATGAATGGTCTTGTAGCCAAGGTAAATCTCGGCCAGGTAATCCATATTATGACGCAGTTCAGGCTGAAGCAGATAGTGGGCAATCATGGTGTCAAAAAGTTTACCTTTGACATTGATTCCGTAGTTGCCCAGAATAAGGATGTCATATTTTATGTTCTGTCCTATCTTAAGAGTTGATGGGTTTTCAAATACGGAACGGAAAATCTCAAGCATCCGCTGCTTTCCTTCTTTCTCCCGGGGCATTGCCACGTACCAGGCTTCATGTTCGTTAAAGCAGATACTCAAACCTACTATCTGTGCCGATATTGCGTCCGTTCCTGTAGTTTCCGTATCAAAACAGAAGAAATCCCGTGCAGTGATTTTATGGGCTAACGTTTCAGCATCCTTTTCTGTTTCAATCAGATAGTAGTTATGTTGCACTGATTTTATGTCCTTGAGATTTGAATATTCCTGTTCAGGCTGGACATCGGGCTGGAATATGTCAAACAGATCGCCATGAAAACCGTCCTTTGCCGGGGTTTTGGATTTTTGTTCAGGTGTGTTTGAATGATCCTGTGATGTGGCAAATAATTCCGGTTCTCCATTTTTAATTGCAGCTCCGGTAGAACTGTTCCTTGTCCTGAACTTGTTCATCAGAGTTCGGAACTCAAGGTCTTCAAACAGGCTTGTCAGTTTCTGTCCGTCAGGCTCGGAGAACTTGAGTTGTTCCATGTCGAGTTCAATGGGAACATCAGTTCTTATGGTGGCAAGCAGACGGCTGAACTTGATCTGCTCAACGTTGTTTTCAACCTTCTCCTTGAGTGCACCTTTCAGTTTGTCCGTGTTGGCCAGCAGTCCGTCAATACCGCCAAAATCGTTTATGAGTTTTACGGCTGTCTTCTCTCCTATTCCGGGACAGCCTGGAATGTTATCAGAACTGTCGCCCATGAGTCCAAGCATATCTATTACCTGGGCCGTGTTGCTTAGTCCGTATTTTTCCAACACCTGCTTAGGTCCCATCACCTCATAGCCGTTGTTACCATACTTGGGCCGGTATATCAGCGCTTTGTCGGTAACCAGCTGGCAATAGTCCTTATCAGGGGTCATCATATATGTGGTTATGCCCTTTTCATCGGCTTTATGGGCCAGAGTACCTATCACGTCATCGGCCTCGAATCCGGGCACTTCAAGTATGGGGATACGGTATGCTTCAAGTATCTGCTTTATTACCGGTACGGACTCCCGTATTACCTCAGGGGTCTCTTCACGCTGCGCCTTGTATTCCTTATATAACTCATGTCGGAATGTGCCGCCTTTAGGGTCGAATGCCACACCTATGTGAGTAGGCTGCTCCTTGGTAAGAATTTCCTCAAGCGTGTTCACGAATCCGAGCACTGCCGATGTGTTGAATCCCTTTGAATTTATTCTGGGTGCCTTGAGGAAAGCATAGTATGCCCTGTATATGAGAGCGTAGGCGTCTAGTAGAAAGAGTTTATCCATACCGTATGATTTGAATGTAAAAGTACTAATTTATTCTTTAAACGGACATTTATTGCTAATTTTGCCCAGGATATGGATTACAGAAAACAGATATGTTCTCCTATAGAGACTGAGTTCAACGAGTTTACCAAAAGGTATTCTTCGCTGTTTTCATCGGGTAATCCCGGTGTTGACCTGTTGCTCAGATTCCTGCTTGAACGCAAGGGAAAACAGATGCGTCCCATATTGGTTTTGTTAGTTGCCAAGTGTTACGGTCAGGTAAATGATGCCGCATATCATCTGGCATCGGCTGTGGAACTTCTTCATCAGGGCAGTCTTATCCATGATGACGTTGTTGATGAGAGTGACAAACGCCGTGGTAAGAAGTCAGCTAATGCCGTATATGACAACAAGATGGCTGTCCTTTTGGGAGACTATATAGTTTCCATGGCTTTACAGCAGATAATAGCAACCGCAAATATCAGTAGCGTAGATACTCTTTCAACGTTGATAGGAATACTGTCAGAAGGTGAAATCACACAATTGAACGCCCTTGACACCACTACGCTTTCAGAGGATCTCTATTTTGAAATCATCTCCAAGAAAACAGCTATCCTGTTTTCATCCTGCACAGCCCAATCGGCCCTTTTGAGCGGTGCATCAGAGTCTGAAATTGAAGCTTTCCGCCAGTTTGGCCATGTGGCAGGACTCTGTTTCCAGATCATGGATGACATATTAGATTACCATGCCAGCAGTGAGACCGGCAAACCTTCCGGCAATGACCTGAAAGAGGGTAAATTCACTCTTCCCGCCATATACGCTTTGAATCACAGCGACCGTGACTGGTCAGGTCACATCAAGTCAATCCGCTCACTCGAAGCCACCCCTGAACAGATCCGCGAAGTTACTGAATATTCCGTTTCCAACGGAGGAATCGCCTACGCCTGCTCCAAGATGGAAGAGCTGAAAGCCCAAGCCCTTCAAGGCCTTCCTGACTTCATCGCCCCGGAACTCCGCACCGCCTTCCAAAGCTATCTGGAGCTGATCACGAATCGCTCCAAATAAACAAAGCCGCCCGGAACAAATGGATTAACAACTGTTATGTTCCAATAATTTGCAGTAACTTTGAGAATTGTATGGACTTTAAGTATGACGTGATCGTTATCGGTGCCGGACACGCCGGGTGCGAGGCCGCCGCCGCTGCAGCTCAGATGGGTTCCAAGACCTGTCTCATAACCATAGATATGAACAAGATTGCTCAAATGAGTTGTAATCCTGCAGTTGGTGGTATAGCTAAAGGACAGATTGTCAGAGAGATAGATGCTCTTGGAGGCCACATGGGACTGGTTACTGACTCCACAGCCATACAATTCCGGATACTGAACCGCTCCAAAGGACCGGCCATGTGGAGCCCGCGAGCACAATGTGACCGGGCCAAGTTCATTTGGGCATGGCGCAGCGTTCTGGAGAACCAGCCAAACCTGAATATATGGCAGGATACAGTGACAGAATTGCTTGTAAAAGACGGCCAAGTTACTGGTTTAAAGACACTTGAGGGGGCAGAGTTCTCTTGTAAATGTGTAGTTTTGACTGCGGGCACATTCCTTAACGGACTGATGCACATAGGCCGTGTAACCATGCCGGGCGGAAGGATATCGGAACCAGCATCATATCTGCTCACTGAATCTATAACACGTCACGGAATCCGCACCGGACGCATGAAAACCGGCACCCCGGTACGCATAGACAGCCGCAGCGTCCATTTTGAAGAGATGGAGCGCCAGGACGGCGAGAACGATTTTCACCGTTTCTCATTCATGGGCAGTGAGCGTCATCTTAAACAGATGTGCTGTTGGACAACTTATACCAATGAGCGTGTGCACGAGGTACTGCGTTCCGGACTGGCAGACTCTCCCCTATTTAACGGGCAGATTAAGAGTATAGGTCCCCGCTACTGTCCCAGCATTGAGACAAAGCTGGTAACATTCCCGGACCGTGACCAGCATCAGCTATTCCTGGAACCGGAGGGTGAAAACACCACCGAGATGTATCTGAACGGATTCTCATCATCAATGCCAATGGATATCCAGATCAGGGCACTGAAAGAGATTCCTGCATTCCGCGATCTTGTAATATACCGTCCGGGCTATGCCATAGAGTATGATTTCTTTGACCCCACCCAACTCAAGCATACACTTGAATCAAAAGTCGTAGCCGGACTCTTTATGGCCGGACAGGTAAACGGAACAACAGGATATGAGGAGGCAGGAGGACAAGGCATACTGGCCGGCATCAACGCCCATATATGCTGCCACGGTGGAGCTCCGTTTACATTGGCCCGCGACGAGGCTTATATAGGCGTACTGGTTGATGACCTGATCACTAAAGGTGTTGACGAGCCTTACCGCATGTTCACATCAAGGGCTGAATACCGCATCCTGCTACGCCAGGATGATGCCGACCTGCGTCTGACCGAACGGGCTTATAACATAAGTCTGGCCACTAAGGAGCGTTATGATTTGATGTGCTCCAAACGCAATGAGATAAACCGCATTGTTGATTTTGCCAAGAGTTTCTCTGTAAAACCCGCGCTCATAAACCAGGCTTTAGAGCAACTTGGAACCACTCCTTTACGCGAGGGATGCAAACTGGCCGACCTGATTGAGAGGCCCCAGCTTACCCTGGAAAACCTGTCCCGGCATATCCATGCACTTAAGGCAGAACTTGACAAAACGCCTGCAGAACGCAAGGATGAGATAATTGAGGCAGCCGAAATCCTAATGAAATACAGCGGATACATAAGCCGCGAGAGGCTTATTGCCGATAAGATGAAACGCCTGGAGAATATTCGCATAAAGGGACGCTTTGATTACAACGCATTGCAATCACTCTCCACGGAATGCAGGCAGAAACTCATCAGACACGACCCCGAAACCCTGGCTGAAGCAAGCCGTATTCCCGGTGTTTCGCCCAGCGACATCAACGTATTGCTCGTATTACTAAACAGATAGATTAAAAATGTTCCACGTGAAACAATCATATTGGTATGAGTAAAAAGACACTAATCAGCCACCTCCGTAACATTCCTGATTATCCTATGGAGGGTGTGCAGTTCAAGGATGTGACATCATGGTTCATGAATCCAGAAGACATGAATGAGATTGTGGATTCACTCTATGAGATGTACAAAGACAAGGGCATAACAAAGGTTTGCGGAGTTGAATCAAGAGGTTTCATCATAGGGGCTGCGCTTGCATATAAACTGAACGCAGGTTTTATTCCTATCAGGAAACCCGGCAAGCTGCCATACGAAAAAGTAAGCATTGAATACAGGAAGGAATACGGTTTTGACCGGGTGGAGATGCACAAGGACTCAATCTGCAGTGATGACGTTGTGCTTATTCATGATGACCTTCTGGCCACAGGCGGCACTTTGCTTGCATCGTATGAGTTGGTCAAGACATTCAACCCTAAGCAGATTATGGTAAACTGCATCATCGAACTCACCAATTTCAAATCAAAAGATAAGTTCCCCAAGGATTGTGCGGTTGACAGCTTTATAGAAATAGATGAATTTGAAGGAGTAAACTGACTTGAAGGGCAAAGAAGCATACGAGAACAGGCTGAAACTGATTGTCCAGAACCTTCCGGAAAAACCGGGATGCTACCAATATCTGGACGAGCAGGGGACAGTCATATACGTAGGCAAAGCCAAAAACCTTAAGCGCAGGGTATCATCATACTTCATAAAGGAGAGCCAGACCGACAAGACCCGTATGCTTGTAAGCAAGATATCGGACTTGAAATATATTGTGGTTGAAACCGAGTGGGATGCATTCCTGCTGGAAAACAACCTGATAAAACGGTACAAGCCCCGATACAACATCATGCTTAAGGATGACAAGACGTATCCGTCAATCTGTATAACCCACGAGGAGTTTCCGCGTGTATTCAAGACGCGCAAGATAATACGTAACGGGTCTGAATACTACGGCCCCTACAGTCATATGGGCACTCTGAACGGATTACTGCAGATCATACATCAGGCATATAAGGTAAGAACCTGTCACCTGCCGTTAAGCACACAATCCATAAAAGACGGTAAATTCAAGGACTGTCTGGAGTTTCATATCAAGAACTGTCCTGCACCATGTATAGGACTGGTATCACGAGAACAATATGATGAACAGATAAAAGAGATCAGGGAGATACTTAAGGGTCACAGTCAGGAACTTACCCGAAATATGATGCAGGAGATGAAAACTCTTGCCAAGGAACTCAAGTTTGAAGAAGCACAGGCGGTAAAACTGAGATATGACACCATTATAGAGTTCCGCGAAAAGAGTAGGGTGGTAGATACCGGATTGGATAATGTTGACGTCTATAACATTGATAATGATGAAGATACGGTTTTTGTTAACTACCTTCACGTAGCCGACGGATGCATAAATCAGGCTTTCACGTTTGAGTACAAGCGCAAAATGGAAGAACCGCTGGAAGAGATGTTGCTTCTGGCTATAGTTGAGATGCGCAACCGTTATAAAAGTACAGCACGTGAAATAATAGTTCCGTTTATGCCTGAAACGGAATACGATGGTGTTACCTGGACTGTTCCACAAAAGGGCGAGAAAAAGAAACTGCTTGATTTATCGGCACTTAATGTTAAACAATATCGTGCCGACCGCCTTAAACGCAGTGATAAACTGAACCCGGATCAAAAACACACCCGTCTCATGAAGGAACTGGGCACACTGCTCGGACTGGAAAAGACTCCCATGAGAATAGAATGTTTCGATAATTCCCACATATCGGGAACAGATGCGGTTGCAGCCTGTGTAGTATATGAAAACGGCAAGCCGTCCAGGAAGGATTACCGGCTTTATAACATCAAAAGCGGGGCGGGAGGCGATGACTACGGCTCCATGTATGAGGTGATGATGCGGCGCTGGATGAGAGCTATGGAAGAGAGCACACCAATGCCAAACCTTGTGATAGTTGACGGTGGTAAAGGACAGATGTCCATTGCTAAAGAAGTTATTGATAATCTGAATATTAGCATCAATATAGCAGGTCTGGTAAAGAACTCGCGCCACAAGACGGAGGGATTGCTTTACGGTTTTCCTCAAATGCAGGTTGGCGTAAAACCGGACAGTGAACTGTTCCGTCTTCTGGAACAGATGCAGGATGAGGTTCACCGTGTGGCCATATCGTTCCACAAGAAAAAACGCAGCAAACGGCAGACTCACTCGGAACTTACTGATATAAAAGGAATTGGAGAGAATACTGCAACAACCCTGATAAAGAGATTCAAGAGCGTGAAAAGAATTTCGGAATCCAGCCTTGAAGAGTTGGCTGCAGAAATTGGCCAATCAAAGGCAAGCATCATTTATAACTGGTTTCACAAATGAGAGCGGTAATACAAAGGGTCAAAGAGGCCAGCGTGAAAGTTGACGGCAGGATAACCGGACAGATAGGGAACGGTCTGCTGGTTCTTGTTGGAATAGAAGACGCTGATACGGAAGAGGATATTGACTGGCTGGCAAAAAAGATTGCGGGCCTTAGGATATTTGATGATGAAAACGGCGTAATGAACCGTTCTGTCATGGATATTGAAGGCAAAATTCTGGCTGTAAGCCAGTTCACCCTGATGGCCAGTACAAAGAAAGGAAACAGACCGTCATACATAAGGGCTTCAAAAGGACCTGTAGCCGAACCTATGTATGAAAAGTTCTGCCTTGCACTGGAAAAAGAGACCGGAAAGAAAACAGAGAAAGGGATTTTTGGGGCCGACATGAAAGTTTCTTTACTCAACGACGGACCTGTAACTATAATTATGGATACAAAGAATAAAGAATAAAAATTTATGGAATTCTACGATGAAATGGAGGAAAACTCTGTAAATGAACCAACTACCGACAAGTTCAGTGAGGCATTCAGCAAGTACAACATGAAAGTTGACACGGCATGGATAAAATCTGTCGTTGAAAAAGCCCGGAAAGAGGTTATAAACGGTCATGACAAAGAGACGCTCAAGAAGATTTTCAGCTGCATAGACCTGACTACCCTAAAACCTACTGACAATGAGGATACAGTATTGGCTTTCGTGGAAAAAGTAAACAATCTTGAGAACGAATATCCCGATATTCCTTCTGTTGCCTCTATCTGCACTTGGCCGCTTTACGCACAGACCGTAAGCCGTTCACTTGAGGTTGAGAGCGTTAAAACATGCTGTGTATCAGGCGGTTTCCCGTCATCCCAGACATTCTTTGAGGTCAAGGTGGCAGAGACATCGCTGGCGTTGCATGACGGAGCCGATGAAATAGACATAGTACAGAACGCAGGTCACATACTGAACGGTGATTTTGAGACACTGGCCGATGAGACTGATGAACTCAAGTCACTCTGTGCAGACAAGAAACTCAAGGTAATTCTTGAAACCGGCGCCTTGGAATCCCTGGACAACGTAAAGAAGGCTGCTCTCATAGCAATGTATTCCGGTGCTGATTTCATCAAGACATCAACCGGCAAGGAGGTTCCTGGAGCTGATCCGGAATCATTCTGCGTAATGTGCAAGACCGTAAGGGAATATGCAGATGAAACCGGACGTACGGTAGGTGTCAAGGCTGCCGGTGGCATAAGCACTGTTGATGATGCCCTGCTTTACTGGACCATAGCAAAAATAATCCTGGGCAAAGACTGGCTCAACAACACCTGTTTCCGCATAGGAGCCAGCCGTCTTGCTGACAAACTGTTGGAAGAAATAATCAATTAAAACAAACGCCTGCTGAGCGAGCAATGATTAAGGCATAGGGTATAGAAAACCGTCGCCACCCTCCCTCTAACGCGCCGAGGGTGGCGACGGTTCTGGAGATTGTATCCTCAAAATTCCTATTGCAAAGGGAAGACTTCGAGAGTTTCCGGGTTATTGTTCAAATGTTGTATCTTGGTCTTATTCTGTGACCACGTGTGGATCCGGGCCATATTTGTTGGGTCCTTCTGTGCCGGGTAAGGAACACCAGACAATCAGCAGGATAAAAGATACTATCCAGAAGATTAACAGCATTGAAATGATTCCTGCTGTTCCTACAAAGAATCCTGGAACGTTATATGAATCGCCCTTGGAAGGTTCCTGATATTCTTTCAATCCGCCATTTCCATCCCAAGTGTATTTCTTGGCGTTTTTAAGCGAATCTGCAATTATGCCGCCGTTTTCTGTAAAGGCATCATCAGGAACATCTATTATTACGTCACTGACATACATGTTCTGCTCGGTCTTTTGTGTCCGGAAATAAAAGATGCTTATTGCAGAAAAGGCAGTCATGAGGAAAAGCGGTGCCAAAGAAACAAGAACCAGCCATCCGCTTCGTTCTGAATCATGCAGACGGCGCACAGTCAAAGAGAGTATGGGGATAAACAGTATTATGAGTACTATAGCCAGATAGCTTGAACTCAATTGCGGAAATAATATATGCATATATAAAAGATTTTACAGGTAAATAATATATTTAGGCTAACATACGCAACATGAACAATATACGTATAAGAAGGGGTATCGCAGACAGAATGATTGCGTAAAACAGGATGAAATACCAGAATTCCGATCTCGATGCCCGGCCGGAGAACTTGAACAGGTTCTTGAAGCCCAATCTGATGGCCTGGCCGAATGTTACATTTTTTGTTTCCATAACTTTTGCGTTTAATTGGTTTTGCGGCAAAAGTATGGCTTGCTCCTGAGCCTGGGAATTATGTTGCGCAACATTATCGTCACATTTTCCTGTTGCGCTTTTTGTTGCGGTATCAGGATCGGATTCAGGGAAGAGCAGTTCCACCCATGACTGGGATAGTTTTTCCTTGACCCGTATCTTACGCATGCGCAGGCTGTCCTTTGATATGGAAATGCAATCGGCTATGACAACCGGACTTAACCCTGCCGCAACAAGGGCACAATAGATAAGGTCTGATTCAGACAGCGATGGAGATTCCGCTTTCATCTCTAAAAACATGGGTGAAAACGACTTTTCTATGCTGCGGGTTACAGACATACGCTCATCGAACGTGAAACGGTTTTCACGACTGCGGTAATAGTAGAGTATCTTGGCCTCCTGGGTGTCACGGAACTGATTGAGGCAAGAGTTCAGGATATTTCTCTTTTCATCCATAACAAATAGTTTTGTGGCAAAAATAATCCTTTATCCGATAGGATACCGTCATGTTGCGCAACATAAATGCAACAAGTAGGGGCATAAAAAAAGAGTGACGGTACCAATCCGGTACCGTCACTCTTTTTCAGTAAGCCGTTTATTTTTTCTTTTTCTTGCCTTTGGCGGGCGGATTCAGCTCATCCTTGGCATTTTGTAGAAGTGTCTGGAATTGGGGTATTGTGTGCAGATGGGCTAATGTGGCCGATGCCCACAGGCGGGCGTCCTGAACATCGGTAGGGTAGTTGTAGCCTGCAATGACGCGGCTGCGGCCGTACTCGAATCCGCGTGCCAGGATATCGTTGGCGTGATCTCGCGGACCTATCTCAACAAGCAGCAGTGCCAGTCCCCATCCTATTTCGGAACTGGTTGAAGGATAACTGGTAGTTTCCTTCTTTGCATCCTCATCATCACTTATCAGAGTCTTGTTCCTTCTGGGATTCAGCTTTACGTATGGACGCTCACGGAATGTGGTGCTGCCCAACTCTGCGGCTGTCTTTACAAGATTGTCCCTTGTATAAGCCATAAGGGCGGTAATGGCAGGAGTGGAATCCTGACTGAGTGTCCTGCCAAAAGGAACTGAAAAACATCTGAGCATGGCTTCAAGGCTGTTGTCGGCGTCAATCTTTGCCTGCTCGCCGCGCTCGGTCTCCCTTTCGGGAAGTGTCTCATAATATCTGATCACATCACCGTAGAAACGATGGCTGTCTTCTGTTACAGCTCCGTCAAAAACCTTGGTTCCATCAGGGAATCCTTCTGTTTGGCTTACATTCTTAATACCTTTAATCCTGCAATATTCCTTACGGGCTGCTTCAAGGTCTTTCTGGAAGAACTCACTGGCATGCATCACGGCCACAGCGGTGCTGCCGCACAGGTAACCTGCATCCACATCGCTCTGGTAGTGTGCGCCTACAATCACACGGCTTTCACCATACTGGAATCCGGTACGCAGCAGGGTATCCTGGAGTTCGGGAACCATCTCGGCAAGCACTAGTGCGGTACTCCATCCGAGTGCGGTATGTCCCGATGGATACGAACCGTTATAGCGTAGCTCGCGCTCATTGTCAAAGCGGCCCCAGGTGTGCTCATTGTACTGTGCAAACGGGCGTGTACGCATGTATTTGCGCTTGGCGTTGTGTGTACTCTCGTTTTCGGTCCACAGAACGTTATACAGCAGTTTGTAAATGGCCGGGGTCTTTTCCTTGCTTATCTCAAAGCCCAAGGTGCCTTGATGTATCCTTATCATACCGTTTATTCCCCATTGGGAATCATCGTTGGCCTGCTGGCCGCGTTGGGTTGGACGTATTGTCTTGCCCCATTGCCACTGGGCAAAGTCATCAGCATATTGGGGACTGAGCATATCGGGTGGTGGCGGCAGGTAGATGCCGGCATCTGGCATATCCTTAAGGAATACGTAAACGGTGTCTTGTGCTGTCTGTGCAAATATGTTTCGTGTAAAAAGCAGGAGTGCACCGGCAGCCAGCAGTCTTGAAAACAGTTTCATAGTGAGTGATCTTTAAAAAATATGATACAAATGTAGCGATTTCTGCCGTTTTCATTGCATGCTGCGCAACAATACCTTTATGTCAGGCAGTTGCTCGGACAGTCCTGAAAGGTCGGTCTGGCTGAAATGGTAGGGTATAAGTACCGAAGGTCTGATGATTTTGGCAGCCTTGACGCACTGTTCAACGGTCATGGTGTAAGGCTGGTTGACCGGCAGGAATGCCACATCAATACCCTTGAGGTCTGCCATCTCCGGCACATCCTCGGTATCGCCTGCCACATATATCCTCAGTCCATCCGGAAATGTCAGCACATAACCGTTGCCGTTGCCTTTTGGATGGAACTGTTCACGTCCGGGAGTGGTGTTGTATGCGGGTACCGCTTCAAGGGTTATTCCTGCAGGCAGATCCTTTTTCTGTCCGTTGCCTATACTTTGGCCCATTCCAATTTGTCCCTGTGATTTGGCATTGAGCAGGAGTATTGTTTTATCCGATGAAAGCGCGGTTATTGCATTCTTGTCCAGATGATCGCCGTGTTCATGGGTAACAAGGACCACTTCAGCTTTTGGAAATTCTGTGGCGTAGTCCGTGGGTTTGCCGTATCCGCCTACCGGATCGATATGAATGGAGATTCCTTTGTAGAAAAGAGCCAGGGTTCCGTGTTTTACAAGCGTGATGAAAACAGGTTCACCGGCTTTGGAAAAACATTCCGTCTCATAGGTGTTCACTGGCTTGCCGGCAGCAGTCCAGCCCTGATATCCTTGAGTAAGGTTCATCACGCGGTAACCGGCGTCTGTGAGTGCAGCTGCAGCTTCAGCGCTGCGACGACCGCTGCGGCAATAGATTGCAAGCAGCAGGTCTTTACTGAATTTTTTGCTGATTTCATCGATAAAACCGTCTTTCTGCCAATCTACATTGACAGCGTTAAGCAGATGCCCGTCAGCATATTCCTGAGCGGTACGGACATCAATGACGCAAGTGCCTGCGGTCAAAGCCGCAGTCTGGAATTGATCGGGGTCAGCTTCAGTCCAACCTCCCTGGCTGCATGAAAACAGCCCTGTAAGTGACATGATCATAAATAGAGTCTGTAACATCGTTTTCATTTGAATTCATGTTTGATTGCTGCAAACGTATATAAAAATTCCAGATTTTCTTTACTTTTGTCCAAAATCATTTTTTTGTCAGTCATTTAACTTAACCTAATTATACATTATGAAATCAAAATCTGGAATTGCCTTTATTGCAATCGTATGCCTTTCCATTCTGTCGGGTTCCATGCATCTGAATGCTGCTGACAATTACACCAATTTCAAGGTTTCTGTCTATACCAGGGCTTATGAGGTCCAACGTATGGCTGATCCCGCCTGGCTGGATTCAACCTGGAACATTATCTCATCGCAGATGAAGGTTGACAAGATATATCTGGAGACCCATCGTGACCTGAACATTGTCAAGGCCGAAGACATGAAACGCATCATCAAGTTCTTCAAAGACCGTGGCGTGGAGGTGGCAGGCGGTATAACCTATACCATCAGTGAGGCCAACTCCTTCCAGACCTTCTGTTACAAGAATCCTGAAGAGAGGGCTAAGGCCAAGGAGATAATAGAACTCACGGCCAGTCTTTTTGACGAGATTATCCTGGATGATTTCTTCTTTACGGACTGTAAATGCGATTATTGTGTTGAAGCCAAGGGTGACCGTTCCTGGACAGATTACCGGCTGGAGCTGATGGACGATGCGGCAATGAATGTGATTCTTGGCCCCGCCCGGAAGGTGAACAAGAACGTTAAGGTGATAATCAAGTACCCTAACTGGTACGATCATTTTCCTGCACTGGGATTTGACCTTGATTTCGGCCCCAAGCATTTTGACGGCATTTATACCGGTACTGAAACCCGTGATGCAGTACGCAGCAACCAGCATCTTCAGCCCTATGAGAGTTATCTTATCTGGCGCTATTTCAATAATCTGAATCCCGGGCACAACGGCGGCGGTTGGGTAGATACCGGCGGCATGCGTTATATTGACCGTTACAGTGAGCAGCTTTGGCTTACGGTTTTTGCCAAGGCTCCTGAGATGACCATGTTTGACTACCGTCAGATGCTGAACCCGTTGCGCAGTTCATACCGTGCTCCCTGGCAGGAAGAGGGTGGTACCAGCTTCAGTTACGATGATATGATGAAGCCGGTGAATCTGAACGGAAAGAGTGTTACTCCCACCACAATGGCGCGTGCTGCCGGATTCACGATGGAGGAGGTTGACCGTGCGGTAGGTTTTCTGGGCAACCCTATCGGAATAAAGAGCTATAAGCCATATCAGTCCACAGGCGAGGAATTCCTTCAGAATTATTTCGGAATGATAGGAATACCTATGGATATAGTTCCGGAGTTCCCTGAAGATGCCGGTTTGGTGATACTTACAGAACAGGCCAAGGCGGATAAGGACATTATCAGGAAGATTGACAAGCATCTGCGTGCAGGCAAGGATATACTGATAACCGCCGGTTTCCTAAGGGCAATGCAGGGCAAGGGCATTGAGAAGATTGTGGATCTGGAATATACTGACCGCAAGGCTCTTGTGTCAAGTTTCATGACAGGCGGTCGTATGCTCGATGTAAGCAAACCCATACTTATGCAGCAGGTCATGTACAAGACCAATGACTCATGGGAGGTGATATCGGGTATGGATTCCGGCCTGGGTTGGCCTTTCCTTCACAGGGATGTCTATTCCAAGGGTACGGTTTATCTGCTGGTGGTTCCGGACAATTTTGCCGACCTTTACAACCTGCCGGATGCCGTGCTGAACAGCCTGCGTCAGACAATAAGTGCCAAGGATATGCCTGTAAGCATTCAGGGTCCTGCAGGCGTTTCACTGTTCGTATATGACAACAACACGTTCATAGTGGAATCATTCCTGGATGAAAACGTAGATATTACAGTGAGAATCCAAAATCCCGAAGGGTCCAGAATAGACCATGTTACGGATCTGTTGAAGGGAACTGAGATCAGGGGAGGTGCCGAGATGCAGTTCAACAGCAGGAATTCCTCATCTGTTTTCAGAATCAGCATAAGGCCTCACTCATACATGGTTCTCCGTTACTGATTTTATCAGCAGCGTATGTTTTATGCATTATTATCGGTTTAATTGTCCGCTTTTATTGGTATATTTGCGGACTTTAAAAGAAAACAAACCAAAAAACTAATAACAAATTCATCTTTTATGTGGTTAATTGATTCATCAATCGGACGTAAGGTGGTGATGAGCGTTTCCGGTGGCGCTCTGATCCTGTTCCTGACATTCCACATGGCAATGAACTGCGTAGCCCTGATATCGGGCGAAGCCTACAATGCCGTGTGCGAGTTCCTGGGAGCAAACTGGTATGCACAGGTAGGTACGTATGGACTAGCCTTCCTTGTGGTGGTTCACTTTGTTTTCGCTTTCATTCTGACCATTCAGAACAGGAAGGCACGCGGCAGTGAGAGGTACGCTGTTACCGAGAGGCCAAAATCAGTGGAGTGGGCATCACAGAACATGCTTGCTCTCGGTATCATTGTCGCTTTGGGTCTTTGCCTGCACCTGGCCAATTTCTGGTCAAAGATGCAGCTTCAGGAGATTCTGGGTACCCAGGCAGTCATTGACGGTGTTGCTGTAGCTCCTACAGACGGTGCAAGACTTATTGAGTACACTTTCTCAAAGTGGTACTTTGTACTGGCCTACATTGTTTGGCTGTGTGCTCTGTGGTTCCACCTCTCACACGGTTTCTGGAGCGCTCTCCAAACCCTGGGATGGAGCGGTAAGACATGGCTCAGCCGCTGGCAGGTTATAGGCAACATCTATGTAACCCTGGTTGTTCTGGGTTTCGTGGCCGTTGTACTCGTGTTCTTTTTCAAGAGCCTTTGTTAAACTGTAAATGCACACAATTATGGCTACTATAGATTCAAAAATTCCCGAAGGCCCGTTGGCTGAAAAATGGTCCAACTACAAGGCTCATCAGAAACTTGTCAACCCCGCAAATAAGCGCAAGCTTGACATCATAGTTGTAGGTTCAGGTCTTGCCGGCGCATCAGCAGCCGCAACACTTGGAGACCTTGGTTTCAAGGTAAAGTGCTTCTGCATTCAGGATTCACCCCGTCGTGCTCACTCAATCGCAGCACAGGGAGGTATCAATGCTGCCAAGAACTACCAGAATGACGGTGACTCAATCTATCGTCTTTTCTACGATACCATCAAGGGCGGTGACTACCGTTCACGTGAGGCCAACGTTTACCGTCTGGCTGAGGTTTCAAACAACATCATTGACCAGTGCGTAGCACAGGGCGTACCTTTTGCACGTGAGTACGGCGGCACACTTGCTAACCGTTCTTTCGGCGGTGCTCAGGTATCGCGTACATTCTATGCCCGCGGTCAAACCGGTCAGCAGCTGCTGTTGGGTGCCTACTCTGCTTTGAGTTATCAGGTACACCAGGGTAACGTTGAGCTGTTTACCCGCTGCGAAATGCTTGATCTGGTTATGATCAAGGATGAAGAGGGTAAGGAGCGTGCACGCGGTATCATCTACCGTGACCTTGTTACCGGTGAAATCAAGCGTTGCTCAGCCCACGCAGTTGTAATAGGTACCGGTGGTTACGGAAACACATACTTCCTGTCAACCAATGCTATGGGCAGTAACGGTTCAGCCGCCATGCAGTGCTACCGTAAGGGTGCATGGTTCGCCAACCCCGCTTTTGCCCAGATTCACCCCACCTGTATCCCCGTACACGGTGACAAGCAGTCAAAGCTGACTCTTATGTCAGAGTCCCTGCGTAATGATGGTCGTATTTGGGTTCCCAAGAAGCTTGAGGATGCCAAGAAACTCCAGAAGGGTGAGCTCAATCCTAACGATATACCTGATGAGGACCGCGACTTCTATCTGGAGCGCCGCTATCCCGCATTCGGTAACCTGGTACCGCGTGACGTTGCTTCACGTGCAGCCAAGGAGCGTTGCGACAAGGGCTTTGGCGTAAACAACACCGGTCTTGCCGTATTCCTGGATTTCAAGTACGCTATCCAGCGTCTTGGCAAGCAGGCTGTAGCCGACAAGTACGGTAACCTGTTCGATATGTATGAGGAGATTACCGACGTCAATCCGTACGAGAATCCGATGATGATATTCCCCGCCATCCACTACACAATGGGCGGTATCTGGGTTGACTACGAGCTGCAGACCTCTATTCCCGGTCTGTTCGCCATCGGTGAGTGCAACTTCTCAGACCACGGAGCAAACCGTCTTGGTGCTTCTGCTCTTATGCAGGGTCTTGCCGACGGTTACTTTGTACTTCCCTACACAATCCAGAACTATCTGGCCGACCAGATTCAGGTTCCGCGTTTCAGCACTGACCTGCCTGAGTTCGAGGCTGCCGAGAAGGCTGTCAAGGAGAAGATTGCAAAGATCATGAGCATTAACGGTAAGCGTTCAGTTGATTCTATCCATAAGGAGCTTGGCCACATCATGTGGGAGTATGTAGGTATGGGCCGTACAGAGGAGTCACTTAAGACTGCTCTTACAAAGCTGGATGAGGTGGAGAAGACCTTCTGGTCAGACCTGCGCGTTCCCGGTGATGCCCAGACTCTTAATGTTGAGCTTGAAAAGGCTCTCCGTCTGCTTGACTTCATTGAGATTGGCAAGCTCATGGCTTATGACGGTCTTAACCGCGAGGAGTCATGCGGCGGTCACTTCCGTGAGGAGCATCAGACGCCCGAGGGTGAGGCACTGCGTCATGACGACAAGTTCTCATACGTAGCCTGCTGGAACTATCAGGGTGAGGGCAAGGCACCTGAGTTGCTCAAGGAGCCTCTCAACTACGAGTATATCAAGGTTCAGACCCGTAATTACAAGAACTGATAAAAAAGCATCAATATGGAAAAGACTATAAGCTTCAAACTGAAAATATGGCGCCAGAGAGGTCCCAAGGAGAAGGGCCAGTTCAAGGTGTATGAAATGAAGGATATCCCCACCGATACCTCATTCCTTGAGATGCTTGACATTCTGAATGAGCAGCTCATCAATGCAGGTGAGGAACCCGTGGTATTTGACCATGACTGCCGCGAGGGTATCTGCGGTATGTGCTCACTTTATGTAAACGGTCATCCGCACGGTCCCGCTACAGGTGCTACCACCTGTCAGCTGTACATGCGCCGTTTCAAGGATGGTGAGACCATCACCGTAGAGCCGTGGCGTTCAGCCGGTTTCCCGGTTATCCGCGACCTTATGGTTGACCGCCGTGCATACGACAAGATCATGCAGGCCGGCGGTTACGTATCAATAAACACCGGTGGTGTACCCGATGCCAACGCAATTCCTATCTCAAAGGAGAAGGCAGACCTGGCTATGGACGCAGCATCATGCATCGGTTGCGGTGCCTGTGTGGCAGCCTGCAAGAACGGTTCAGCCATGCTGTTCGTGAGCGCCAAGGTCAGCCAGCTTGCTCTGCTCCCGCAGGGTAAGGTAGAGGCCGAGCGCCGTGCCAAGGCCATGCTCTCCAAGATGGATGAGCTGGGATTCGGAAACTGCACCAACACTCGCGCCTGCGAGGCCGAGTGCCCCAAGTGCATCAGCATCAGCAATATTGCCCGCCTGAACCGCGAGTTCATTGTGGCCAAGCTGAAAGACTGATTAAGGATTGCCTGTAAAAAAACTGCGGTGAAATCAATGTTTCACTGCAGTTTTTTATTTTACCTGGGATTCCTATGCTAATCAGCAGATGGATGCCAGCGATGGAGTGTAGTGTTGCTGAATGAGTGATGCAATCATGACTGAGATCTCCTTGTGTGAGAGACCTACACCTTCACCGAATGAATAAATGAAACTGATTTCCTGCGGTGATATTTCCTTGTCGGACATAACAAGTCCTATTATGTATGCAAGCATCGGGTTACGCATACTGGGGTCTTGGTTAAGGATGTTCTCAACAGATTGTTTGAACTGAACTTCAACATCTGATTCTACAATGGTATCCAGGAATATTTTAGGAAATATCTCCAAACCTGAAAGAGACTGGATTATATGTTCCAGTTCCTTTTCTGTCACTTCTCCGTCAATACTTGCAACCATAAGTCCTGCCGTAGCTATGAATACAGCCATGTCCTCATCGATAGGACTGTTTCCAATCTTGAGAAGGATACTTATCAGTTCATCCATGCCTTCATCGAGTTTCTTCTTACTCTTACAGGTGGCAAACAGGTTGATGGCCTGTACGCGGATGGGATTAACAGGATGCCCGTACTGGTTCAATCCCTTGTCATTCAGGAAATAGTCCAGCCGTTTCATGTTATCGGCCAGAAGCGCGTCAATACTGACATTCATCTTGCCCAGATCCAACCCTGATGCCATCTTGAAGAAAGCCGTCACACAGGCATTAAGGTTACCGCAAGCCAAATAGCCGTACCGGTCAGCTACCAGTTCGGCCAACTGGTCATGCAGCCTTATCTTATGCTGCAGAGTTAGGGGTATAAGTGTCCGGTCAGGAGGAAATACAAAACAGATAAGCCTTTTTAGTGCGGTATCCTTGTTAATGATATGTCCCAGTTCATGTCCTATCACAAAGCGGAGCTCATCCTGGCTCATCAGGTCAAAAAGACCGGAGTTAATGTTCACTATATGCGGTTGGCCCTCATCCTCGGCTGCTACGGAGAAAGCGTTTATGGAGCTGTCACCTGTTACATAGAAATCAACGGGCTCCTTAAAGCCCAGTTTATCCTTAACTTCATGGCAAAGGGCATGGAATTCAGGCAGAATATCCTTCTCCACCTTCATGCAGTGACCTTCCATAAGGCTACGCCAGTATTCATCGCCGGATCCGTCTCTGGCAATCTTAAGTATTGCTTCCACTACTGCGCCCTGCAGGGCATCATAAATCTGTTTGCCGAGATTCTGCTCAATCTGGATTGTGGGATTGAATTTCGTCATATACACTAAAGCATTGATTGGTTATAGTCCAGTTTCAAATATACTAAACTTTTTATTTATTTTTGTCATGTCATGGATAAGATAGAAAACGCAATACTTCGGTTTGGTTGATAATTACTCTCTATATTTTTTAAAATTTGAAGAACCGTAAGAAACAAATTGGTACGCTGGCCGATTACGTAAAGGCTAACCGGAAGGCGAGCCGTGAGGAAGAGATTCTTGCTCACGGAAAGCCGGTATCAACACGACCGGCTGTATTCAAATCCAAGAAGGTCTATGACCGCAAGAAACTTAAGAAAGTAGAAACAGGTTACTGAGTGTTCAGTTTACGGTAGTCCTTTGTACAGATCTCGTAACAGAGTTTGAACCAAACAATGACTACCGGGAGTGCTTTGAGTCCGTATGGTCTCATCCATTCCTCGCGTATGAACCTTGGCATGAAATCTGAGTGGGCCATGGTGCAGAAGATGAACACATAGACCATCAGCGCAATATCCCACTTGGAACGTTCCCACGGAGCTGCTGTGTACCAGATAGCAACACCCGTGACGGCTATGATATATCCGCTGTTTTCAGAGCCTGTGGAAAAGAGTACGGTAAACATAAGCGTAGAAGCAAGAAGCGTTTGGCGAAAGGCTTCATTTGAGTATTGCTTAAGTCTCAGATAAGGAAAGGCAAATGCAACCAGACCAGGAATGATGAGCCACAGGTCTGAATAGGTGGCACAGCCGGAGATTTTTCGAACAAGGCCTAAGAGAGATATATTTGTGCCTTGACTGAACATATTGTTGCCATTCTTCACCACAAGGGTTTCATACCAGTCGTGATACTGCCCTGTAATATACCCGGGGCTGGAAATGATCATGGGTGCTATAAATAAAATGACTGCCCAGAAGAGTAAGCTCAAGACCAGTTTACCCTTATGTCTTGAGAAAAAGAAGAATGCCAGTCCTACTATACCATATATTTTGACAAATGTGCCCAGCATGATGAACAGTGCGGCCCAGAAATCCTTTTCTTTCTCAATGAATAGGTAGCTGAGCAGAATAATGGCTGCAATTGCTATATTGAACTGCTGCATCTGGACTCCGTTCAGCAGTTCGTGAGCGCAGAACCAGAAAATAAATATCTGCTGGTATTGAGTGAAGACATTGTGTCGGACGGCAACAAAGAGAAGCAGTGTAAGCGCCACAAGCCATAGCAACATGCCCCACCAGGTAGGAAGTACGGCAAATGGTGCAATAACGAGCGAGAACGTGGGTCCGTAGAGATTCAGGTCAAAATATTCGTTCGGATAGTGGATATAAAGAGGCAACTGATTTATGACATGCCAGAATACCTGTTTGAAGATGAGGTAGTTGTTCTCACGTCCGTGACCGTATCGGGTCATGCCTGTCACGGCAATGATCATCCACACCCAGAACAGAGTCCGTGGATCAGTAAGGATACGTTTCAGTTTCTCTTTCATACGGCTTTCTTGTCTTAACTAAAAAAACATAAAGAAATGAGGTGTACAAACGTTTTTTGATTTGTGCACCTCATTAAATATCAGTTTTTTACAAGCTTCTCCACTTTAATATTCATCCTCGTTAAAGAAGAAATCCTCCTTGCTTGGGTAGTCGGGCCAGATATCCTCTATGCTTTCATAGATATCACCCTCATCTTCTATCTCCTGTAGATTCTCTATTACCTCAAGAGGGGCTCCTGAACGGACGGCGTAATCAATCAACTCATCCTTGGTTGCGGGCCAGGGTGCATCTTCAAGTTTTGATGCCAGTTCCAATGTCCAATACATATCTGTAGTGTTTTAAAGGTTTACTGTTATAGGGGTGCAAAAGTATAAAAAAATATGGATTGCAAAAGTTCTACCAAATATTTTCATTTACCCCTGCAAAAAAGTTTATACGGCGTGCCAGGACAAACAGATAATCCGACAGACGGTTTATGTACTGGAGCAGTTCTGAGGGCGCTTTTGAATCATCGGGGAGAGCCAGTATAAGACGTTCTGCGCGGCGGCAGACTGTACGGGCCACATGGGCGTATGATGCGGCCTGGGTTCCGCCCGGCAAGATGAATGTGCGTTGTTCCGGAAGTCCTTCGGTCAGTGCGTCTATCATCTGCTCCATACGTTCCACGTCGGTTGCCGTGACCTTGCAGCTGTCCGGCAGTTGGAATGAGGTTGTGTCAGTAGCAAGGCAGCCTCCAATGTTGAACAGTTTTTGCTGAATCCACCGAATGTTTTCCTCACTCTCTGCCTTACCGTCCATAACGGATAGCATAAGGCCTATGAATGAGTTCAGCTCATCAATCGTTCCATATGCATCCAGGCGCGGATGGGTCTTGCTCACGCGTTTGCCTCCCACCAGACTGGTGGTGCCTTTGTCTCCTGTGCGGGTATATATCTTGCTCATAACACGTAGTGTTGTCTGGTCATCTTGGGGTTAAAAAACAGCAGTCCAATTTTTTTCAGCTGGAAGGTAACACCTATTTTCTCATTGTTTATCAATTCTTTCCACCACTCTTTTTTCTGCTTCTTTCCAAGGTCTTCAATCACTATAACGGTGTCGGGGCCGGCATACGGGATTAGTGTCTCCGTAATCTCCCTCCACAGTGAGGTATGAGCCACATGGATAAATTGCGGAACATAGCCGCTTTCAAGCATTTTCTTTACGGTTTCAAGAATATCGGCAGTTGTGTATTGTATGTTCGGAAATTTCTTAAGGTTGCGTCGGACTTCCTTCTGAGCAGGATGGGGAACATCAACGGTAATCACACTGGAGCTTTTGGAGACAGATGCAAGATATCCTGTGCTTACTCCCGCTCCTGTACCAACTTCAAGTATGAACTTAGGGTTAAAACGGTTGACCAGGCGGAACAGCAACTCATCACGGCTCTGCGGATATTGGGGTAAATACTGCGGGGATTTTTGCCAGAACGGGTACAGATCCTCGTATGCATAGTAGGGATGGCGTTCGTTTATGACGTTTTCTATAAGGTCATAAGCCCAAGGGGAGTGAACTCCGAATCCGCGTTTGGTCAGAAAACGGTTGTCTCTCAGTTTCATGTCTTGCGGGAGTGTGCTCGAAGCGGGACTCGAACCCGCACAGCCGGTAAAGGCCAAGGGATTTTAAGTCCCTCGTGTCTACCATTCCACCATTCGAGCTGAAGTGTGGGTGCAAAAGTACGTGGTTTGGAGCGATTAGCCAAAAAATAAGGAAAAAAAAGGCGTGTTAATTTTAACGACTGATAAAATACATTACATTTGTGGACGTTTAGAATAATAATAAGGACTTATCGTTAATTAAACCAATATCAAACAATTATTATGAAGAAACTTTTGTTTTTGGCCGGTATCCTGACCTTGATGGCCGGCTGCCAGAGCAACACTGAGAAACTGAGCCCCGTACTTAGTATTGAAGGCGGTCAGGTTCAGGGTGTAACAGTGGACCGTGTAAAGGATGTGTTCGTATTCCGTGGCATTCCTTATGCAGCTCCTCCTATCCGTGAGAACCGTTGGAAGGCCCCACAGCCTGTTGTTCCATGGGAGGGAGTCAAACTGTGCAACCGTTTTGAGCATCCCAGTTATCAGCACATCCAGTTCAGAGGTGGCTACTACACAGAGTGGGGTTATGGTGATGAGGCTCCTTTCAGCGAGGATTGCCTTTATCTGAATGTATGGACCAAGAAGCCGGGTGATACCAATGCCAAGCTTCCGGTTGCCCTGTGGATTCACGGCGGCGGTTACCGCGAGGGTTGGGGTTCCGAGCCTGAGTTCGATGCCCAGGAGTGGGCCGGCAAGGACGTTGTCCTGGTTTCAATCAACTATCGTCTGGGAGTATTCGGTTTCCTGACACACCCCGATCTTTCTGCAGAGAGTCCTAACGGTGTTTCTGGTAACTACGGTATCCTGGATCAGATAGAGTCACTCAAGTGGATCAAGAAGAACATCGCCCAGTTCGGCGGTGATCCTGACAACGTAATGATATTCGGTCAGTCAGCAGGTGGCGGTAGCGTACGTACACTGTGCGAATCTCCTTTGGCACGCGGCCTGTTCAACAAGGCTATCATCATGAGTGCCGGTGGTCTTACTGTTCCTAATGCCGGTGGCGGCATGGGCGGCGGTATGCGCGGCGGCATGGGCGGCATGCGCGGAGGTATGGGCATGGGCGGCTTTGGCGGCTTCGGCATGGGCGGTGGCAACACCAACACCGAGCGTATTGCCGCTTACAAGGCTCCTCAGGCTCCTGAAGGTCTGAACGCTTTGCAGCGTGCTGAGTTCAACACTAAGGTTATCATGGACTGGGCCGGTTACAATACCCTCCAGAAGATGCGTAATGCCGATACTGAGGCTATTCATTCAGTTGCTACCATTTACAGCAACGCTACAGGTAACCAGGGTAGCATAACCGGTATGCCGATCGTTGACGGTTATGTTTCAAAGAAGAGCTTTGACGAGGCTGCCCTTGACGGTACTCTTGCTGACGTTCCTTATATGTGCGGGTATACCCTGAACGATATGGGTAACATGTCAGCCGGCGTTGCTGCATTCTGCCAGAACCGTGAGGAGATGAGCAAGAACGGAAGCAAGGCTTGGGCTTATGAGTTTGCACGTCCTCTGCCCGGTGAGAATCCTGAAGTTACCCAGAGACTGCGTGGTGCATTCCATTCATCAGACCTCTGGTTTGTATTCAAGTCACTGCAGCACTGCTGGAGACCTTGGACACAGGGTGACTGGGATCTGTCAGAGAAGATGCTTACCGCTTGGACAAACTTCTGCAAGTATGGTGATCCCAACGGTCCTCAGGGCGGAGAATGGAAACCCTGCACAAAGGATAATCCCAACTTCATGGTATTCAAGCTTGACGAGAATGACGTTGAGAACTCAGAGTTCACTCAGCCTATCACCAAGCTTCCTTGGGAATAATCAATCTGATGTGATAATGGAAAGAGGCCGACTAAAAAGCATTTTTTAGCCGGTCTCTTTTTTTGTTCATATGATTTGTTTCTCATTTTTACTTTGTGGATTTTGGCCGTATGAGTGTTTCTTGATGTCTCAACTTGCCTGAGCTAA
>Ga0265298_10000356_pt1 | contig 68773 bp, 52 predicted proteins | sample AusTroGonzalo_MG_3_FD_193486 | JGI IMG/M metagenome (GOLD analysis project Ga0265298, IMG submission 193486) | Bovine rumen microbial communities from tropical cattle in Woodstock, Queensland, Australia - Gonzalo_01 | ecosystem: Host-associated > Mammals > Digestive system > Stomach > Rumen ... | reverse complement strand
ATCACATCCAGGTTGTGCTCAATCACAATCACGGTGTTGCCTTTCTCAACCAGACGGTTCAGCACACTCATAAGCACACGGATATCCTCAAAGTGCAGACCTGTAGTAGGCTCATCAAGAATGTATAGGGTTCGGCCGGTATCGCGTTTGGCAAGTTCTGTAGCCAGTTTGACTCGCTGGCTCTCACCACCCGATATGGTGGTTGAGGGCTGACCGAGTTTGAGATAGCCCAGACCCACATCCTGCAGCACCTTTATCTTGTTAAGTATGGTAGGAACGTTCTCAAAGAACTCCACCGCCATATTGATGGTCATGTCCAGAATATCGGCAATGGACTTGCCCTTGTAACGCACCTCCAGAGTCTCGCGGTTGTAACGCTTGCCGTGGCAGACCTCGCAGGGCACCATCACATCAGGCAGAAAATTCATTTCTATGGTCTTGTAGCCGTTACCGCCACAGGCCTCGCACCGGCCGCCGGAAACATTAAATGAGAACCTGCCCGGCTTGTATGCACGAATCTTGGACTCCGGCAACTCCACAAAGAGCTGACGGATATCGCTGAATACACCGGTATATGTGGCGGGATTGGAACGCGGAGAGCGTCCTATGGGCGACTGGTCCACATCAACCACCTTGTCTATCAAGTCAATACCCTCAATTGAGTCATATGCCAGAGGCTCTTTCAGGGACCTGTAGAATTTCTGCGACAGTATGGGCTGCAGTGTCTCGTTTACCAGAGTTGACTTGCCGCTGCCCGATACGCCCGTCACGCAGATAAGTTTGCCCAGCGGGAACTCCACATCTATGCCCTTAAGGTTATTGCCCCGGCATCCGCGCAGCACGATGCTCTGTCCGTTGCCGGAACGACGCCCGCTCCTGTTATCCGGTATGGTATCAAGCTTGCCGTTCAGATATCCGGCAGTAAGTGTATCAGTGCTCAGGAGCTGCGGTACGGTACCCTGGAACACCACCTCACCACCCTTACGGCCGGCACGGGGACCCAGGTCTATGATCCAGTCAGCCGCCAGCATCATGTCACGGTCATGCTCCACCACAAGTACGGTATTGCCTCCGTCACGCAACTGTTTCAGTGACTCAATCAATCGCACGTTGTCACGCTGATGCAGTCCTATGCTGGGCTCATCAAGAATATAAAGTACGTTAACCAGCTTGGAGCCTATCTGGGTAGCCAGACGTATGCGCTGCTCCTCACCGCCTGACAGAGACTCGGCAGGACGGTTAAGTGACAGGTAATCCAGACCCACATCCAGCATGAACTTAAGGCGGGTCCTTATCTCCTTGAGAATCTCGGTAGCTATGATGCGCTGGCGGTCACTCAGGCGGGGTTCCACATTACAGGTCCAGTCATAAAGGTCCTGTATATCCATCGATGCCAGTTCATATATATTCTTGCCGTCAATACGGAAGTTCAGGGACTCCTTGTTCAGACGCGCGCCCTGGCACTCGGGGCAGACACGTGTCACGGCAAACTGGTCGGCCCACTTCTGCTCGGCAGCGGTCAGGTCTGTCTGCTGCTGGAGTGAACGCACGTACTTGACCACGCCCTCATACTCCATGAACACCGCATCGGCCTCACTGTTTATGCCGGTTATCTGCACCTTGATACGCTCGTCACTGCCGTTTAGAAGCTCATCAATAACGTCATTCGTCATCTCCGATATTGGCGTATCCAGAGTATAGTCATATTTGTTGAGCAGAGCTGTTATCTGCCTGAATATAAGCGTATTCTTAAATGGTCCCAGCGGAGCTATGGCACCTTTCTTTACAGAGAGTGAACGGTCCGGCAGCACCTTGTCCTCATCAACCGATGATATATAACCCAGGCCCTTGCACTTGGGGCAGAATCCCTGAGGTGAATTGAATGAGAAGTTATGCGGTGCGGGATCGTGGTATGAGATGCCCGTGGTGGGACACATGAGACGTTTGCTGTAGTGACGCAGCACCCCCTCCTCCTTACGTCCGGGGATGGTCTCCTTGGGCATGGAGAGCACCATCATCATACCGTCTCCCTGTTTCATTGCCAGAGCCACGCTATCAGCCAGACGATGGCGGTATTTCTCGTTGACTACGAGCTTTTCTATCACCACCTCTATGTCATGGTTGCGGTAACGGTCCAGTTTCATGCCGGGTTTTACCTCACGTATCTCGCCGTCAACCCTGACGTTGATATAACCCTTGCGGCGTATGCTCTCAAACAGCTCCTTGTAGTGACCCTTACGGTTGCGTACCAGCGGAGCCAGAACGTAGATGCGCTGTCCGTCATAGTCTGTGGTGATGAGGTTTACTATCTGCTCCTCAGTGAACTTGACCATCTTCTCACCCGTAACGTATGAGAACGCCTCACCTGCACGGGCAAACAGAAGTCGCAGATAATCATATACTTCAGTAACTGTTCCTACGGTGGAACGCGGGTTGCGGTTGGTGGTTTTCTGCTCAATGGATATAACAGGGCTGAGTCCGGTAATGCGGTCCACATCGGGACGCTGCAGGTTACCCAGGAAATTGCGGGCATAAGCTGAGAATGTCTCAATGTAACGACGCTGCCCCTCGGCATAGATGGTATCAAAGGCCAGTGACGACTTGCCGCTGCCGCTCAGTCCCGTAACGACTGTGAGCGACTTGTGCGGTATCTCCACATCAATGTTCTTCAGGTTATTTGACCTGGCTCCGGTTACAACTATCTTAGACTTACCCATCAATTCCCCTGCCCTTTCAGTACGTTGATATCTCTCTTGAAATCATATTTCCTGCCACCGGCACCGGTAGCCTTTACGTTTATGTAGTAAACGCCGTCATTGACCACGCTGCCGCCTTGCTTTCCGTCCCAAACCTCAAACAGGTATCCGCCCTTCTCATCAGGAGTGGAACCAGCCGGAAGTATACGGTCCATGGGGCCCGAAATTGTCTTTATGACCTGACCCCAACGGTTGAATATGGAGATGTTCATCTTCACCACAGACCGCGCATATATCTTGAACACGTCATTGATACCGTCATCATTGGGTGAGAAAGCATTGTAGTCAAGACGTACTACAGACTCATCAATTCCGAACCTGAAAGTGAGCTTGTCACCCGGAATGAAACTGACAGAATCCTTCTCCCTGTATGACCACTCATAGACCACCAGGAATGAGCCCCAGTCCGTGAACTCATATTCCGTCACGCTCTCATAACGCTTAAGGTAGTCTATTGTATCCTGTGAGTCATCATCGGGCAGTTCCCTGATGGTCCACTGGGAACGCAGCTCATACTCCTTTCCGTCATCGGATGTAAGGGTTGACGAGAACCTGGCACGCAAAGGAGCGTTAAACTCCTCATCGGCCTGGGTATTGTCATTGGTAAGTACCACAGGATCACCTGATACAGGGCTCAGCGTAATCTGGACCTGCACCTTGGGAGTGCCAGCAACGGCGGATTGTGACCACAGCATTGCCGCAGCCACCGCACAAATAAGCCTTACTGAGAAGAATCTTTTCATATACACCGTTTCAAACCGCAAAATTACTCAAAACACCACGAATTTGTCTTAACCAAATCTATAAATATGGTTATATAATATAGAATCAGTTGTTATTAAAACGTAGTCTGAACCCTTTTTTGTATTTTTGCCCCCTACTATGTTGAAAAGAACAGACACAATACTGATGAATCGATTCAAGACTATAGTACTGGCTGTATTGTTCACCGCATTTACGGTCAGCGTATCGGCGCAGGAGTATTTCATGCATACCGTAACCCAGGGTCAGGGACTATACTCCATATCCAGGATGTACGGAGTGACTGAGGATGATATTATCAAGCTCAACCCGGGTAGCGAGAAGGTCATACGCACAGGACAGGAGCTCCGCATCCCCAACCGCAGCCAGACCAGCTCCGGCAGGTTCCACACCATACAGAAGGGTGAGACACTGTACCGTCTGTCGGTTGAAAACCGCATATCAGTCAAGGAACTCTGTGATGCCAACCCCGGCCTCTCGGCTCAGAATTTCAAGATAGGCCAGGTTATCACCATACCCGCTCCGTCCGATGAGGACCCGCTTGCATCGACCATTGAGAATGCCGGCCAGGATGCTCCCAAGTCCATAGTTGAGGATGTCCAGGCCATATTGTCCGATACCGCCCGGTTCAAGACCACCCACGTAGTCAGGAAACGCGAGACCATTTTCCGCATATGCCGCAATTATGACATATCACAGTCTGAGTTCCTGGCTGCCAACCCTGAGTTCAGATACACCAAACTGCGTCAGGGTGCCGTGGTGAACATCCCGTTCACCCAGAAGGAGCTTGAGCAGCGCCGCCAGCGCCAGACTGCAGCACAGACACTTATGGAGTCCGTTCCTGACAGCACCCTGTTCAGCCTCAACGAGCGCAGCAAGGATAAGGAAGATGACGGAATCATCACAGCCGCCCTCATCCTGCCATTCTCACTGAATGACTCCACGACAACCCTGCAGAAACAGATGATTGAGTTCTATCAGGGTGTCATGATGGCACTTGACAGACTTAAGGATGAGAACGTATCGGTAACACTCAAGGTCTTTGACTCTGAAGGTGAGGACACCCCCATCGAGCCCCTGCTTGAAAGCGGCAAGCTGGATGACGTGGATATCATATTCGGCCCTAGATTCACATCTCACATATCGGCCGTATCAAGATGGTCAACCGCACATCAGGTTCCGCTGGTTCCGCTCATCATAAACTCAAACTTTGATGACGTGTTCAACAACCCGTACGTATATCAGCTCAACCCGTCCCAATCCTATTACCTGCAGGAGACCTACAACCATTTCCTGGAGCAGTTCCCCAACCCCAACGTAATACTTCTGGATGCCGATGAGTTCAAAAAGAATGATTTCATCGACGGTCTGAGACATGTGCTCAACGAGCACGACATACCGCTCACCACACTTATGGTTGACACCGCTTACCAGCAGATCATGGACACTCTGGTGGCCGACAAGCAGAACATATTCATAATCAACACTGACGGCAGCGAGCCGCTCAACACCATGTTGCCGGTACTGCAGCTCATTAACCGCACCAAGGCTCCCGATATTGAGACCCACCTGTTCGGTTATCCCAGATACCAGACTTATGCTACCGATCATCTGGAGGAGTTCTATGAGGTCGACACATGGTTCTACAGCTGGTTCTACACCAACAACATGCTGCAGGAGTCTGTTGAGTTCAACAACATGTTCCGCCGCTCATTCAGCCGTCAGATGCTTATCAGCTATCCCAGCTATGCCTCTTACGGATATGATGCCGGATACTATTTCCTGAAAGGCCTGGCCACATACGGCAAGGACTTGCCAGACCATCTGGGCGACATCAGTTTTGACCCCGTACAGATGGGATTCAAGTTTGAGAGAGTAAACAACTGGGGAGGATTCATGAACCGTAAGGTGTTCTTTGTTCACTTCTCAAATGATTTCAGGATTGAGAAGATAGATTTTGACAAATGAGACGCACACTGACTATACTCTTTGCGCTGGCATTCACGGCACTGACTGCGAAAGCACAGGTAGGTGACCCGCGCAACATGCTCTCCCTGGGATTTAATGCCGGAATGGGAACCAGCCGCGTATCATTTGTGCCCAGAATCAAGCAGGGCACATGCCTGGGCCCCACTTTCGGTGTATCATTAAGACATATATCCGAGAAATATTTCTTCCTCATATGCGGAACGCAGATTGAGTGCAATTTTGCACGCCGCGGTTGGACAGAGAATATTGAGGACGGATCCGGCAACGAATACACCCGTATTGCCGATTACATTGAGATTCCGTTCCTGGCCTATCTGGGATTCGGCCGTGAGATACGCGGATTCCAGGGACACATCAATCTGGGTCCTCAGATAGGATTTCTGATCAATGATGATGAGATATACGGAGGACAGGAGCCGTGGGATACAAGCAAACGTCCCAATAACGTCACTGAACAGTACGGTAAGGCAATAGAGAACAAACTGGATTACGGTATCACCGCCAGTGTAGGTCTTGAGATGCGAACCGGAGCCGGAAACTTCGGGGTGGAAGGCCGTTACTACTTTGGTCTGGGCAACATCTACGGCATCACCAAGAAGGACTATTTCGGCCGATGCGCGAACAGCACAATCTCCGTCCGCTTAACTTATTCCTTTAATTTGTTTTAATCTCTGAGGCGGAAGCCGCTTGCTTTTGCTATGATATCAGCCTCGGCCTTTGATACGCCGTGGATAGTCATGTATTCCAGAATCAGGCTGATAAGAGGGAATGACGCTCCCACCCTGAGACCGAACGACGCCTCACCCTTGAGCAGCAGCACATATACCGTAAACAGTATGTAGTAGCCTACTGTAAGCAGCATCATGAATACCAGCAGACGTTTCTGGAGTATGAAGTTGCGGAATCCTGACAGCAGGAGCTCAAACACGCCCACAGCCAGAATAACGATCATTATGGCACCCATACCCCACATGGCTCCGCAGCTGTCACCCTCAATGAAGTTCAGGCGGAAATTAGTAAGACTGGCCGATGCACCATCGGCGTTCATCAGTTCCCCGACGGGAAGAAGAAGGCCGGCAAACATCAGCACACAGATGAGAGCCAGCCATACTTGATGCAGGTAGAATTCTATCTTCATAAAGTAAATCCGGACCTATGCCGGAATGTTATTAGAGATTCTCCTTCTCCTTGGCAGGATTACGGAAATAAACCTTACCCTCCTCAAACTCCTGAGCGGCAATCAGAGTGGGTTTGGGCAGACGCTCGTAGTAGCGTGAAATCTCAATCTGCTCCCTGTTCTCAAACATCTCCTCCAGGTTGTCTGTCGATGAGCTGAACTCCTCAAGCTTTGACTTGAGCTCTTCTTTCATCTCAACAGCAATCTGGTTGGCACGCTTGCCCATGATGGCAACGCTCTCATAGATGTTGTCTGTGTCCTTTACAAAATTGACCAGGTCACGTGTAACGGTGTTGGTCGGAGCATTTGTCTTCTTGAAATCCATGTTATTCTTCTTCTATGATTTGATTCTTGTTTCCTAAATTCTTTGTGGCTATGCGGTACATCTTCTCCGCCTCCTTCATATATGAGCTCTCAGGAAATTCATTCTTGAAAGCGTAATACTCATCAATAGCATCGCGGTAACGGTCATCCCTCTTGGAAAGCACACTCTCCTGTGCCATCTGGAACTTTGCCTTGAGTACCAGCATGGAGAGTTTCTCGCGATACTTGGTATAGGGATAGTCACGCAGTGCGTTCTGAGCCACGACTATGCATGAGCGGTAGTTGTTACCCAGGTAGTTTCCCATATTGTAATAGAGCTCTGCAGTACCCACCTCCTTCTCAACCAGACGGTCATACATGGTGTAAATCATGTTCTCGGCCTCATCGCGGTACTTGCTGTTGGGATAGGTCTCCACAAAACGCTGCAACTGCATGATGGCAGCCTGAGTGCTGGTAGGATCCAGACGCGGATCCGGGGTATCCAGATATAGGCTCTTACCTGACCAGTACAGGCAGTTCTCTGAGTAAGTGCTGTTGGGATAAGTCTTGTAGCAGGCCAGATAATACTGGGATGCTGACAAGTAATCCTCCAGATTATAGTAGCAAGTGGCCAGCAGATACATGGATTCCTCAGCCTGAGCCGTACCACGCTGATAAGCCACGCACTCCTCAAGCATAGTGCTGCATGTGGTGTAATGGCCCTCAAGGAAGTAGGTCTTGGCAAGACTGTACTTGGTATTATAGTCCGATGCCTTAAGGATCTTGTTATATCCCGAGCAACCCGTCATCAAGGCCATGAGAAGAGCCAGAACTGATATTATGGACGCAGTCTTACGCATGCTGTGAAATTTCAACCTGCAAAATTATCTATTTTGAGTGAACCATGCAAACATGCACCCGTTATTTAATATTATTTACGTATGCGCAGCACATCACCGTGATCGCGCACCACACTCTCCTTCCACTTATCTGAGTAATCCTCCCAAATGGGATACTCGGGTATATCGTCACTGTAACCGTTTGTCAAGAATGATCCGTCAGGGTTCTGGCGTTTAATATTACCGTCAATATATTTTACCAAAAGATACTTATCCAGACCCTGCCATTTTCCAAACAGGGAGACCGCATTGTCAACGCCAAACGATGACAAAGCCTGAACGCCCTCGTCATCACTCATGGCATCAACCTTTGCCATGATCCCGTTCTCATATTCATCAATGACGCTGCGCACCTCGGCACCTATCTTGTCATACCTGAGGTATGCAAACTGAGCTATACGGCTCACAATCCAGTACATTGATGTCTCCGAGTATTCCAAAAGGGATCCGTTTCCCTCTCTAAGGCATTCAGGAACGCTGTTGGTACAACTGAAGAAAGGCATAAGCGGAGATGTACCCGCATCATCCACACCAAACCAGAACACTCCGTATCTGCTGGCGGGACGTGCCTGGGCGACATACCACCAGCCTGTCTGCTGGGTAGCGATGGCACGCTCATTCACATATTCCCAACCCTGGTACTCAAACTCCATGGGACGCCAGCGGTAAGGCAGATGGCTGCCGCCTGCACCTATGTCGGTTGTCATATCCAATGGTGTTCCCTCAAAATGGTCGCGCATCATGTCCGCCAGGTCTTTTGTTGAGATTTTTCTGTTAGGTTTTACATATAGCGGCATATGTTTCTTGAGGTCATAGCCCATGGCATAATCCAGATACTCATCCATTCCATCAGCAAATCTGTTAAAGTATGACCATACCCTGGCCTCACATGCACGTGCACCGCCAAAATCAAGCGGATTATAAACGTCACAGAAACTGAACTCATCATCCTTGCCGCTGAACAATCCCTGCTCTCGGGCCTGCTTTATCACATCCTTTGAGTAGAGGCAGTTATCCGGGTCATTAAAATCTATGGTGGTTATCCTGGACTGGTTGGCGTGACCGGATATGTAGCCGTCCGGGATGCGTTTTGCCACCCATACGGCACCACGGTTCACGTTTCGGTCCTTCTTGTCAAACTTGGGGTTCTTACCCATGATATCCATGATCCATATCTCATTAGGGTCACACAGAGTGAAAGACTCACCCTCTGATGCATATCCGTAGGTCTGCATAAGCTTGTCAATCAACGTGATTGCCTCACGTGCAGTCTTGCAGCGCTGCAGGGCTATATGCATGAGTGAACCGTAATCCAATATGGCGGTGGAATCCATGAATTCCACTCCACCGTAGGTAGTCTCGCCTATAACCAGCTGATACTCATTCATATTACCTATCACGGAATAGACGTGCTCCGCCTGCGGAATCTCTCCAAGCAGTTTGCCGGAGTCTCCGTCACGTATCTCCATCATGGTGCCGGCCGGGTAGTCAGCGGCGGGAGTATAACGCAGGAATCCGTACAGCTGGTGTGAATCGGCCGCATAGGTACACATGTTTGACCCGTTGGAAGACGCCCCTTTTGTAACTATCAGATTGGTGCATGCTGATGCACCGGCAACGCCAAGCATTGCCGCGAATAACAGAACAAGCTTTTTCATTTATCCTGTGCTTTAAGTTTACGTGCTATGATGCCTGCTGCCAGAGAACAAAGCTCACCGCAAGGACGTTTCTTGTAATATTCCGGGGTACGGTCCGATGGTACAGGCGTACCCTCAGGTTTGCTCAGCCCCAACAGTTCACGGCATATGATACTGCCGTTCATCTGCTTGAACTCTCCCGCCATATCCTGCACCAGGGCATAGTTGGCAGTCTTGGCCTGCTTATCGGTCACATCATTTGCCGGTATCATGGCACCGGCTACCATCGTCATGCCCGATACCGTACCACAGACCTCACGCATCCGGCCCATTCCACCGCCAAATCCGCTGGTAAGACGGGCCACCTCATCCTCAGGTAGTCCAATCACATCGGCAAACGTCATGGCAACCGCCTGACAGCAGTTGTAACCGGCCTTGAAAAGCTCACCGGCTCTCTTCTCTCTCTCTTCTACAGTCATATTATCTTATATTGGATGTTCAAAAGTACAAAAAATTCTCCTATCTTCGCGGTTCATGGAATTCAAACTAGTATCACCGTTCAAGCCCACCGGCGACCAGCCTCAGGCCATACAGCAGCTCACTGAAGGGTTGCTTAACGGCGCTCATGCCCAGACCCTGCTGGGTGTAACCGGATCAGGCAAGACATTCACCATAGCCAACGTAATCAAAAACCTGGGGCGCCCCACTCTGGTGCTCAGTCATAACAAGACACTGGCAGCACAGCTGTACAGCGAGTTCAAGGCATTCTTTCCCCAAAACGCCGTTGAATACTACGTTTCTTATTATGACTACTACCAGCCCGAGGCCTATCTGCCTGCTACAGACACATACATTGAGAAGGACCTGGCCATCAATGACGAGATTGACAAACTGCGTTTGTCGGCCACATCGGCCCTACTGTCAGGGCGCAATGACGTAATAGTGGTTTCATCCGTGTCATGCATCTACGGCATGGGTAACCCGGCTGATTTCTACAACAACGTAATTGAATTGCGCAAGGGTGACCATCTGGACCGCAATGTTTTGCTGCGCAAGCTTGTAGATTCCCTGTACACACGTAATGACATAGAGTTGGGACGCGGCTGTTTCCGTGTAAAGGGTGAGAATGTTGACATCAACCTGGCATATAATGACACCGCCGTCCGCATCCAGTTCTGGGATGATGAGGTTGACTCGATTGAGGAGTTTGACGTTCTTACCGGCGAGCGCATAGAGACCTATGATTTCTACCGCATATACCCCGCCAACCTGTTCATGACCACCAAGGAGAGTCAGGAGCGCGCCATCCGGGCCATTCAGGATGATCTGGTGGAGCGCGTGGAATATTTCCAGGAGATAGGCAAGCCCCTGGAGGCAAAACGTCTCAAGGAGCGCGTGGAATATGACATTGAGATGATACGTGAACTTGGGCACTGCAGCGGCATAGAGAACTACTCCCGCTATTTTGACGGCCGGCAGGCCGGTACACGGCCCTACTGCCTGCTGGATTTCTTCCCCAAGGATTTCCTGATGGTGATAGATGAGAGCCACGTGAGCGTGCCGCAGCTGCATGCCATGTACGGAGGTGACCGCGCCCGCAAGATGAATCTTGTGGAGTACGGATTCCGTCTGCCTGCCGCTCTTGATAACCGTCCGCTCAAGTTTGAGGAGTTCAAGCAGCTTACCGGTCAGACCATATACGTAAGCGCCACACCGGCCGATTATGAGCTGGCCGAGAGTGAGGGCGTAGTTGTGGATCAGGTAATCCGTCCCACCGGCCTGCTTGACCCGGAGATTGAGGTACGTCCCAGCAAGAACCAGATTGATGACCTGCTGGAGGAGATTGCCACACGCTCCGAGCGTGACGAGCGCACGCTGGTAACCACCCTGACCAAACGCATGGCCGAGGAGTTGACTGACTACCTGCTCAAGAACGGCGTACGCTGCAATTACATACACAGTGATGTTGACACCATGGAGCGAATCCAGATCATGACAGACCTGCGCAAGGGACTCTATGACGTACTGGTTGGCGTAAACCTGCTGCGTGAAGGTCTGGACCTGCCCGAAGTATCACTGGTAGCCATCATCGATGCCGATAAGGAGGGATTCCTGCGTGACCACCGCTCCCTCACCCAGACCGCAGGCCGTGCCGCCCGTAACGTTAACGGAAAGGTAATCCTCTATGCCGATAAGATCACCGAGAGCATGCGTCTCACCATAGCCGAGACAACCCGCCGCCGCGAGAAGCAGATGCGCTACAATGAGGAGCATCACATCACGCCCAAGCAGATTGAGAAGGCCCTCAACACATCCGTACTGGTATCGGCCACACAGGAATCAGAGCCCAAGCCATACAACATCGAGGAACGCACCAGGACCGTAGCAGACCCCGTCATCGCATCCATGACAACCCAGCAGCTTGACAAGGCCATAGCCCGCACCCGCCGCCTCATGAATGAAGCAGCCTCCAGAATGGACTTCATGGAGGCCGCTCAATATCGCGATGAGATGTTCAAACTTGAAAATCTCAAAAGCAGCAAAGGGAATTAACTGAAAACTACCGTTTTGTTCTTGTAGACAAGAATTTTGTGCTCAATGTGCTTCTGGACGGCGTGTGAGAGCACGATCTTTTCCAGGTCCTTACCCTTGTTGACAAGGTCAGACGGCATGTCCTTGTGTGATATGCGTACCACATCCTGGCAGATGATAGGACCTGCATCCAGTTCAGCTGTTACGTAGTGGCTGGTGGCGCCGATGATCTTTACGCCGCGGTCAAATGCGGCCTGATAGGGCTTGGCACCTACAAACGCAGGCAGGAATGAGTGGTGGATGTTGATTATCCTGTTGGGATATGCGGCAATCATACGGTCACCGATTATCTGCATGTAACGGGCCAATACCACAAAATCAATATTGTTCTCCTTAAGCAGATCCATCATTGCAGTCTCCTGCTCCAACTTGTTCTCCTTAGTGATGGGATATACATAGTAGGGAATGCCGAACATATCGGCCACATGCTTCATATCGGGATGGTTGCTCACAATCAGTGGGATGTCCACGTTCCACTCGCCGGCGCTGTAACGGGCAAGCAGGTCAAACAGACAGTGAGACATCTTGCTGACGAATATGGCCATGCGGGGCTTGCAGTCACTGTAATAGAGTTTGAAATTCATGTCATATTTCTTGGCATACAGCGTACCAAAGTAATCGGCAATCTTATCTTTGGGGATAAGGAAATTGTCAATATTCCACTCAATACGCATATTGAACACGTTCTCAACGTGATCCACAAACTGCGCCAGATATACTACGTTTCCGCGGTTCTCAGTAATGAAATTGGTTATGTCAGCAATGATTCCCGGTCTGTCGGGACAGTGCAATAATAGTGTTACAGTCATTTCTGTTTGTTTTTCAAGTCGCGAAATTACACAAAAAGAGCACAAAATTATCCATTTAGGGCACGAAAACGTTTGCTGCGGTATCAAATGACAAAAATTCATTACCTTTACAGCATATTAACCTAGCTCAGATGAACAACAGAATTTATTTTAAGGACAAAGTTGCGATAGTTACGGGAGCCAGCTCCGGAATAGGACTTGCAACAGCCACCTTGCTTGCCAAATACAAAGCAAAAGTAGTTCTTGCCGCAAGATCAGAGGATAAGCTCAACGAATTAAGCCGTGAACTCTCCCAGTATACAGAGGTCCTGAGCGTAAAGACCGATGTATCCGTAGAGTCTGACTGCCGCAACCTCATTGAACAGACAATAGCCAGGTTTGGCCGTATCGACATACTCATAAACAACGCAGGCATATCAATGCGTGCCATGTTCAGGGATCTGGACCTGAATGTGATACGCCGCCTGATGGATGTTAATTTCTGGGGTACCGTTTACTGCACCAAATACGCCCTGCCCTATCTGCTTGAATCCAAGGGTTCAGTTGTAGGAGTCATATCCACCGCAGGATACAAGGGACTTCCGGGCCGCACAGGTTACTCGGCTTCAAAGTTTGCCATTAACGGATTCCTGGACACGCTGCGTTCCGAGCATCTTTATGACGGACTGCACGTAATGATATACGCTCCCGGATTCACGGCATCAAACATACGCAAGACCGCCCTTATGGCCGATGGTAGCATGCAGGGAGAGACCCCGCGTGAGGAGGGAAAGATGATGACATCCGAGAAGGTGGGCATGATCATGCTCAACCACATACGCCGCCGCTCACGCCGCGCCACGCTTACATTCACCAGCAAGCTGTTGCTTGTACTCACACGTCTGTTCCCCACAATCACGGACCACATGGAGTACTGGTACATGGCTCGTGAACCGGACTCCCCGTTCAAACCCCGCTGTGAGATCATGCGCGAGCGCAGGAATCACCAGGCATAATTAAAATTCAAGGTCAGGAATTCTTTGAACTGATCGTAACCCATAAGGTTACCCTCCTTGTCTTTCTTGCGCTTGACACTGTCATCAAAACGCCAGTGGCAGAAGAACTGCAGTGACAGGTACTTGGAGAGCTTGTAGTCAATGGTGTTCTCAAAGTTCACCTCTGTTGACTCATAGCTGGTATAGAACTGTGCCTTTGATGTCCAGGTAAAATCCTCCAGGAATTTCCACTTGATGTTACCGTCAAATCGGGAACCTATGGTGTACTTGAAATTCTCACCTTTGTCAATACCGAAATTGGTGGCAATACTGTCCACGCTAACATATCGGCAGTTATAAGAGAGCGGTGACAGCTGTATTGAGAGATTTATGTTCTTGTTCTTGAATTTGGGCTTGTAGTCCATACCCACAGAGAGGTTTCCGTAGGCAGGAGCAAAGAACTTGGACTTGAGTTTGGTGGGATCCTTGGAATCATACACATCCATGAACTGCGTATAGCCCTGGAACTGTGATGAATAATACCAGTTGTCAAATGCCTTAAGACCGAATTTTGATGTGAAACGGATAAGGTCCTCGTTGGTACGGAAAGTCTCCTTGCCGTCTATCTCGGTGGTATAATAGCCCAACTTGAGTTCCAGTTTGTTGTCAAAGGTGGTGCCGTTCTTTGCATAATCGGCCTCAAGGTTTATCTGCCCCAGGATGGAGTGGTTGCTCTCACCGCCCTTGTACCAGTTATCTGAATAGTAGCTCTGGGTATACTTGCCCTGGAAATTTCCGAATGTCTTCCAGTAACGCGGCTTGGCGCGCAGCAACTCCGGCTCATTCTCATTGGTGGGTTTGCGAATTCCGGCTCTGGGACCTTTGTATCGGATGCCGCTTGCCATATCCTCCGTAATGGGGATAATGCCGGGCACATTCATAAGCTCCTCCTCGGTCATTTTTACAAGCTCCGGATGTTCCAGATAAATCTTTACCAGCGCCTCATCAATCATCTTTATGAGTGTCTGGTCATTCTCGCCGTTCAGGGGCTCTATAGGGAGCAGGCTGTCCGTATCAGATCCGTCGTTGAAATCGGGACTTATTGCATCCGCTACGGCCGATCCGTACAGCACCACAGGCATAAACAGCTTGAAATAGAGGGGGTTATCAGAAATATCCTCCAACGGGAAATCCAGTTCCTCATCAAACTCATATGACAGGGAATCAAGACCGTCAATAATATTCCGGGGAATAATAACGCTGTCCGAAGGTTGCTGCTGAATGGGATCAGAGACCTCCTGAGCGATGGTTGTAATTGACATTATCAGTAATGCGGCTGTCGCAAAACTATTTTTCATAGCCTTCATGCAAGGTTCAAGTGCAAAAATACAATAAAATCAGTTCATATCTGCGCGCGCACCAATAATATGGTGTGATTTTTTTGTACCTTCGCATCCCGTAACAAATAATAGCAACTAAGCAGTGGATAGAAAGACATTTTTAGGAGTGATGCTGATAAGCATTGTGTTGACTCTGGTTATATTCCTTTCCAGCAACAACCAAAAGAAAAACGCACCCGCCAAGGCCCAGTATGAGCAGTCAAACCTGCAGAAGGAAAGCGCTGACATTCAGACCGCGCCTGACGCAGTTTATTCTGCAACACAGAATGATTCACTGTCACCGTTGTTCCCCGCCATGTACGGAACTGAAAGCACAACCGTACTTGACAACGGTCTGGTCAAGATAGGAATCTCATCAAAAGGCGCCATCCCAGGTTTTGCCGTGCTTAGCGGATACAAGAACCAGGAGGGCCAGAACGTAACTCTGTTCACGCAGGATGAGATAAGCCTCAACTTCAAGTTGGACGGCAAGAACCAGAACATTCAGAGCAAGAACCTTTTCTTTGAACCCATAAGCAACGGTACCAACTCAGTAATCATGCGCCTTAACACCAACGGTTACGGCTACATGGATTTCATCTACACGCTGCTGCCTGAAAGTTACATGCTCAACCTTGACATCAAGGCCACAGGCATGGACAACTTCTTCTCATCAGACCTGAGCACACTGGCAGTAGACTGGATTCAGAACCTGCGCCAGCAGGAGAAGGGTTTCCAGTTTGAGCAGCGTTACACCACCCTCACCTACAAGCGTGCCGACAAGGTCAAGGCAAAGGTTCTGGGTATTGCACCTGCCGGCAACAAAACACCCAAAGCCACAAACAAGACAGTTGAAGAGCAGCTTGACTGGGTTGCATACAAGAACCAGTTCTTCTCATGCATAATGATCGCCTCAGATACTTATGACGGCGGCACACAGCTCTCAGGTATCTCATACGCCAAGGGGCTGGGTTACATGAAGAAGCTCATGGCCAAGACACACACAAGTTTTGACCCCACCGGCAGCGAGCCCACACAGTTCCAGTTCTACATCGGTCCCAATGATTACAAGATACTCAAGCAGAACAGCAAACTGGCTCACGGAGACCGTAAGATCCGTCTTAACCGCGTGATTGACCTGGGTTGGCCCGTTGTACGTGAGGTTAACAAGTTCCTTATCATACCGCTGTTCAACCTGCTCTCCAAGTGGAACCTGAACATGGGTCTTGTAATCCTTATCATGACACTCATCGTTAAGATTCTGATATTCCCCGCACAGGTTAAGAGCTACATGTCAACAGCCAAGACACGTGCCCTCAAGCCCTATATCGATGAGGTTAACGCCAAGTACCCCAAGCCTGAGGATGCAATGAAGAAACAGCAGGAGACAATGGCAGTATACAGCAAATACGGAGTAAGCCCCATGGGAGGCTGCCTGCCGCAGCTCATCCAGATGCCGTTCCTGGTTTCATTCTTCTTCTTTGTGCCCAACGCCATTGAGCTGCGCCAGCAGAGTTTCCTCTGGGCTTCTGACCTTACAGGATTTGATGATATCATCAGTTGGGGCACCAACATCCCTCTGGTAGGTAACCACCTCAGCATATTCTGCTTGCTGTTCTGCCTTACCAACATAATCAACACCATCTACATGCAGCAACAGCAGCAGATGGCTCCCGGACAGGAGGAGAGCATGAAGATGATGAAGTGGATGATGTATGCAATGCCTGTGATATTCTTCTTCTCATTCAACAACTACTCATCAGGTCTGTGCTACTACTACTTCATATCCGGTCTGGTAAGCATCATAACAATGATATGGTTGCGCCGTTCTACCGATGAAAAGGCCATCCTGGCCAAGCTTGAGGCCGATTATGAGGCAAGCCGCAACGATCCCTCCAAGCGCAAGCAAGGTGGCAGCAGCATGATGGCACGCCTAGAAGCCCTCCAGAAAGAGCAGGAAAGATTACAAAAACAACAGCGCAACAAATAAAAAAATGAGCCCGACGGGCTCATTTTTTATTTATTACGCTCAATCCACTGACTAGGAGTCTCGTTATAGAAGATCTTAAAATACCGATAGAAAGTCTGAATAGACCCGCACCCGCACTGAGTAGCGATATTCTGTACCACTATCTTATCCTTAGGAGTATTCTTCATGACAGCCACCGCATAATCCAGACGGTATCTGTTTACATAATCCGAGAAGTTGCAGCCTTTTGCATCCTTGATAGCCTTAGATGCATAGGTGCGGTTTGTACCTATCTGCTCGGACAGGGAGACAAGCGACAGGTCGGGCTGCAGGTACAGCTGACCGGTCTCCATGGCCGCATCTATTCTCTCTATCAGAGTCTTGGGTTTCTCAATCCTGATGCTGGGCTTGACTGCCGGACCACCACCTATATTCACATCGCCATTAATTGACGGTGACTGAATCATAGTCTGGATATCCTCGGCCGAAAACTCCAGACGCATGATATATTTGGCTATCAACGATACCATAACTATCTGTCCTATCACGGCAATCAGCACCAGCCATATATGGTCTACCGCATCATTCATAGGTATCACTGACATTATCAAGCCTGTAACTACGATAAGGACAGTCAACACATGAATCTCACGCATCTTGATAGTATTTCCCGTCTCGTTTACAGAATTGTACTCATGCAGCATCCGTATATATGCATTCAGGCGAATCTCACCGTATATCATAACGGCAATTGCCTGTACCGGCATGAATATGGAGAATATCTTCTTTCCTACCAATAGCATCCACTCATATGCAACTGACGGTTCCATCTGAATATTCTGTCCCAGAATCTCATTACAGATGAACGCATGTCTCTCATCGGCATTCATAAGCGTCTGTCCCGTAATAAGCAGAACCGCATAGATGATGGCCGGATAAAAGCACATCACATCTATTGCCGGTCTTTTCTTTATATTGGCCAGGCTGTTAATGAACAGATAATAGAGAGGAGCGCAGAAAGGCGTGACCAGACAATACAGGAAATCAAAGCCCCAAGAGTATCTGGAGGTAAGATGTACATTGTAATATTGTGCATAGCAAAGCATGCTAAGGGCAACCACGACCAGCATGGCAGACATCCACCATCGCAATCTGGTCGAGAACTTACCCTTGACGTTCAGGATTATGGCAACAGCAATAATCGCCAGGCTTGGAAGTGTAAACAGTATATATATTATTGTTTCAGCCATCTATCCAGCCAGTTGAAATAGGTTCTCTGCCACAGGATTCCGTTCTGTGGTTTAAGCACCCAATGGTTCTCATCAGGGAATAGCAGGAGTTCTGCAGGTACACCACGCAGCCTTGCCGCCTGGAATGCCGATACGGCCTGTGAGTACAGGATTCTATAGTCTTTCTCTCCGTGTATGCACAGGATCGGGGTATCCCACTTATCGGCATAAAGATGAGGTGAAGCGGCATAGGTTCTCTCCGTTACCTCATTCTTTTCCCAATACGGACCTCCCAGATCCCACTGCGGGAACCACATCTCCTCAGTCTCAACATACTGCTGCTCCAGGTTGAATATACCGTCATGAGCTATGAAACACTTGAAACGGCCATCGTGATGACCTGCCAGCCAGTAAACGGAGTAACCGCCAAAGCTGGCACCTACGCATCCTATACGATCCTTGTCCACGTATGGCTCCTTGCTAAAGTCATCTATGGCTGTGAGCAGGTCTGTCATGCACTGACCGCCGTAATCACCGCTGATATCCTCCAGCCATTTCCTGCCGAATCCGGGTAGTCCGCGGCGGTTGGGTGCCACGATGATATATCCGTTATCGGCCATGATACGGAAATTCCAGCGGTAGCTCCAGAACTGTGACACCATATTCTGGGGACCTCCCTCACAGAACAGCAGCACAGGGTATTTCTTGTTCTCATCAAACTGGGGCGGATACATAACCCAAGTGAGCATATCCTTGCCGTCGGTGGTCTTGACTGCACGCGCCTCGACACGCACATTTGGCATCTGCGCAAAGATATGGTCATTCTCATGAGACAGTTTCTGGGCAAGACCGCGGCGTACGTCGAGCAGATAAATCTCAGTGGCAAATCTCATTGACTGGCGGGTCACGATCAGGTTGTTCTCCCAGCCACGGGCCAGTGAATTATAATCACAGGGATCCGTATTTATGGGCATCACATTACCTTCCAGATCGACCATAAAGACTGACATGCATCCCTGCCATGAGCCTATAAAATAGAGGAATGACTTGTCACGGGCCCAGATAAAGTCATCTACGTTACTGTCAAAGCTGTCCGATACAGACCACTTGCGTCTGCTCTCCATGTCCATCACATAGAGACGGTTCAGGTCACTCTCATATCCGTCACGCTCCATGCTCTGCCATGCTATGAACCTGCCGTCATCACTGAACTTGGGATTGGTGTCATAACCCATATTCAGGTCCTTCTCTCCCGGCAGTTTGCACAGGTTTACGGTCTCACGGCTCTCTATATTAAAAAGGTATATGTCAGAGTCAGTACTCTTGGTGTACTCTGAGCCTGCTTTCTTGCGGCAGGTATATGCCAAGCTTTTGCTATCCGGACTCCACGCAAACTGTTCAACTCCGCCAAACGGCAGCATGGGGCTCTCAAAGGGCTCTCCTTCCAGCAGGTCCAGTGCATCGGCCGATATCCTGCGTCCGTCAAATGCAGCCACTAAAGGATGCGGAACCGCTGTCACCCAACTGTCCCAATGACGGAACATGAGGTCATCGGCTATCATGCCCGATGCCTTGGGCAGGTCATCATACTGTCTCTCCTTTACAAGCGGGTTGGGTACGCTCATAACCAGGATCACATTCTTGAGGTCAGGAGCAAAAAGGAAACCCTCAACATCCTTCTCCATGAATGAAAGCTGGCTGCGGTGCTTGCCATCGGCATCCATACGCCATACCTGCTGTACGCCGTCAGTAACCTTAAGGAAAGCTATATGTTCATTATCAATCCATGCCGGACTATGTTCCGATGAAGCATCCCTGGTGAGCAGTTTCTGGTCAGTGCCATCATCATTCATCACATGAATCACCGTATGACTGGCGTTTTCCTGTACACTGTAATATGACACCTGATATGCCACCTTTGTGCCGTCGGGTGATACGGCCACCCCACCTATGCGGCCCAAAGACCATAGTGCCTCAGGGGTAAACTTACCGTCCTCAAGACGGATATCGCTCTTGCCAATGTTTACCTTACTCTCTTCCTTCACTGTCTTCATAAAACACAAAGCGGTTATAACAGCTACCGCTAACACCACCATCCATGTAGTGAAACGTTTCCTGTACATATTCAGAACCAAATTTAAATGCGAATATAATAAATAATACAAGAACCTGTTTGGCTCATACACTTGAAGTTTTTTGCTTATCTTAGCGCAAAACAAACATACATGGCATTTCTGACATATTTAATGTCGCTGGTTATGGTGGCCCAGTTCAGTATCGGGCCCAAGCCGGTGACTCACAAGCACAGCATTGAAAGCCGCGCCGATAATATAGTAAGGCTCAGTTTTGACCTGACAGCCTCGGATGGGTGGCACGTCTACTCGACATCACTCCCCGACGGAGGCCCCATTAGCGCCGAACTCATATTTGACACCATATATGGACTTCAGCCCGTCACCCCACTCTCATTCATCGGCAATGAGACCGAAGTGTTCGATCCCGTATTCGATATGAGATTGCGATATTTCAATGGGACGGTCAAGTTCTTTCAGGATTTTAAAATCTCAGAGGGCAACTGGCTGATGGAGGGCAACCTCACTTACGGAGCCTGCAATGATGAAAGCTGCCTGCCGCCGCAACGTATTGAATTCAGTTACACGAGTGACAAGGAGGAGGCCAAAGCCGCACCTGCCGGAGCGGACCTCTCACAGATTGACGGCTATGATCCAGCCACTTGGGCACCTGTCGCCTACTCCGCAGAAAGTGTCATAGAACGCAACAATAACCTGTGGGGACTGCTCATCACCAGTTTCCTTGGGGGGCTGATAGCACTGCTTACTCCATGTGTCTGGCCTGTCATACCCATGACCGTAAGCTTTTTCCTTAAGCGCGCCACGGAACGGCATAAGGCTGTAAGGGATGCTGTACTATACGGATTCTCTATTATTGCCGTTTACGTGGCGTTGGGACTGGCCATCACGCTTATATTCGGAGCCAACGCCCTGAACGCCCTCTCCACCAACGCCATAGTAAACATCATATTCTTCATCATGCTGGTGGCATTCGCACTCTCATTCTTCGGTCTGTTTGAGATAACGCTGCCTTCAGGCTGGAGCACAGGTGCAGACCGCAGATCATCAGTTGCAGGTATTGGAGGCATATTCTTCATGGCGCTCACTCTGACCATCGTATCATTCTCATGTACAGGTCCCATAATAGGATTCCTGCTTGTTGATGCGGCATCAACCGGCAGCATACTGGCTCCAACGGTGGGAATGCTGGGATTCTCTGTAGCCATGGCCATACCTTTCACCCTGTTCGCCATGTTCCCCGGCTGGCTGCAGTCCATGCCCAAATCCGGCGGCTGGATGGATCAGGTAAAGGTTACGTTGGGATTCATAGAACTGGCATTCTCTCTCAAGTTCCTCTCCGTGGCCGACATGGCTTACGGCTGGGGCATACTGCCGCGTGACCTTTTTGTGTTGCTGTGGATCCTGATGGCGCTTTTCCTGGCACTCTATCTGTTCGGCATCATAGGCAGAAATAGAGGCGGAAAGCGAAGCGCTACAGCTATAACATTGGGAATCATATCATTAGCATTTGCAGCATGGCTCGTTCCCGGACTGTGGGGAGCACCCCTGAAAGCCATTAGTGCATTCACCCCTCCCATGAGTACGCAGATACTGGCCAAGGACAGTCAGTCACTTGAGCCTCAATTCACTGATTATGACCAGGCTCTTAAGGCATCGGCCGCAAGCGGCAAACCTGTACTGATAGATTTCACCGGGTACGGATGCGTAAACTGCCGCAAGATGGAGGCCGCCGTATGGACTGACCAGAGGGTGTCCCGCACGATACAGGACAAATACATTCTGGTATCACTCTTTGTAGATGACAAGACTCCGCTTAAACAGCCCGTAACCATCGATGAAAACGGAACAAACGTAAAGATCCGCACCGTAGGTGACCGATGGAGTCTGCTGCAGCGTTACAAGTTCGGAGCTAACGCACAGCCATTCTATGTAATAGTGGATTCAAAGGGCAGACTCTTGAGAGGCCCCTACACTTTTGATCCGGATGCGGACCGCTTTCTGGAGTTTATTTCTTCTCCCTTTTGATAACCTTCTTCTTGCGGACAGACCAACCGAAGAAGCCCTTGGGGTTTGAGACATCAAAATACTCACCGTGGGTATAGGCTATCAGATCCATGGCAGCCATATCAATTTTGTCGTTTTCATCGATGAATCTGTCATCGACCAGAACGTTGACGACCTCAGCCAGGAACATATCATGAGAGCCTAACGGCTTGATGTCAACCACCTTACACTCAATTGATACCGGAGCCTCCTCTACAGTTGGTGCGGCCACAATCTCGGCCTTTCCGGGAGTGATGCCGGCCTCACGGAACTTGTCCATATCACGTCCCGAACGTACTCCGCAAAAATCTGTGGCACGTGCCAGAGCCTTTGTAGTGAGGTTTATCACAAAACAACCGTTACGCTTTATAATGTCATAAGAATAGCGTGAGGGGCGTATTGAGACATAGCACATAGGGGGATCACTGCATACTGTACCTGTCCATGCTACGGTAAGCACATTATATTCCTCAGGTGTTGCACCGCAGCTTACCAGGACTGCAGGCAACGGATAGATCATAGTTCCGGGTTTGAAACTCTTTTTCATCTTTCTGTAGAAGTTAATTTACGGAATACTGTCGGCATAGGCAGTGAAAAACGCATCAGCTCACCTGTAACGGGGTGAATGAATGCCAATCTATAGTTGTGGAGCATCAGTCTGCGGGCAGGGTTGGTCTCTGCACCGTATTTAATATCACCCGCAATGGGGCAACCCATCTCTGACATATGAACCCTGATCTGGTTCTTCTTGCCGGTAAATATCTCTACATCCACAAGAGCGTAACGGCCACGTGTCTGTAACACCTTATAATGTGTGACAGCCAAACGGCCTTTCTCCTCATCATTGGTAGAATAGACCTGCATGCGGTCATTCTGTGTCAGAAGGCTCTCTATAGTATCCTCAGTTTTAGCAGGAATATTCTCGGTAACACAGACGTAACGGCGTTCCTTTACATAATAATCCCAGTTTGAACGCATCTCAAGCATCATCTCCTGATCCTTTGAGAATATCAGGATACCGGATGTATACTGGTCCAGACGGTGGCAAACGTAAAGCTCAGCCTCGGGATTGTCATGGCGTACATAGTCACGCATGATATGAAAAGCATTCTTTTCACGTGCATTGTCATTGGCCACGGACAGCAGGCCGGAGGCTTTTGCTATGACAACCATATACTTATCCTCATACAACACCTTTACCTGAGGATTATTGAACTTATAGAAAGAACGGCCGAAATTGATCTGGACTTCATCACCAGGAAGGAGCGGATGGTCAAACTGTGTAATTGCAGATCCCTTAATGGCAATATGCTTGTACTTGAGCATGGACTTAACCTCAGTACGACTCAGTGTAGGCATAGATTGAATAAGGAAAGGAAGTAGTGTAGTCTCCTCCTCTACCTTGTAGGTCTTGATGTTATCAGCGGTATAAATCCTCCTGTTTCCTTTCTTGCTGTTGTACATATCACGATGCAGATAATATGCCGCAAAATTACGAAAAAAACTCCACATCTTTTGGAAATAACAATTCTCGGACTTATCTTTGCTACGTGTTTTTCATGGTATTAGATTTTATTTCAAGGGAAGCGGAACTGTGAAGTCCCGCTTCCCTGCTTTTTATTCGCCACAATATAGGCCTGTTTCGCCACAAAAACCGCCCATTTTTGAACAAAATTGCCAATATTTTAATACGGCAAATCACCCCTCATTATTAATATTCGTTCCCTATTCCTTAAAAAGATGCCCGTTTTTGGTGTCAAATCAGCAAATTACACTATCAAATCGTAAAATTTGTGATATGCGCAGCATTTTAACGATAAAATATATACGGGCGATGATAATTTGACTCTATATTTGTAATGCAAACAAGGAGAGAGAAGATTGGTTGTGAAACCGGTTCATCTAAATTTCAATTATTGGAAAAGGACTATTGAGAACGAGAGACCCGCTGTGCAGCGAGTCTCTTGTTTTTTTCATTCAGCAGAATCCAATCCTACTGTATGACAATTATATTGATAAGGTGAATTATGCGTTGAAATCAGCCCTTAATGCGTCTCTTTCTGACAGATTTGATTATTCCGCATACAGACTGGCTCTCAACACGACCTGCAAAGCCTGTAATGGTAATCATGACTATTACGTATGTCTGAATGACACAAGCCACAAACGTGGTGATGGGAATATTGACATAACTGCCCTTGCCAAGTATCAGAGCCGGAATTGATATCAGGAAGAATACCAGAACCAGAAGATAGGACACGCGTACCACGTTTGCCTGACCGCATTTGAACAGATATGAAAGGCTCTCCCTAATCTTGAATCCTGCATTAACCACAAACTTCATCATATTTATGGCAAACAGCAGGAAATTCACAAGGACAAACGTCTTGAACATATATGTATAGCCGGCATATACCACAATCTGTCCGTTATTGTCCAGGTACGGGAACATGGGGCCGTTAAATGTAAGAGACTCTATAAAGATCCTCACTGAATTGTCATAACCTGCCACATATACAGACTCAATACCTACCACCAGATGAATCATAGGTATCATGCAGCACAGCTTGAATAGCAGTCCGCCACGCTTATCGGAATCATACTCCTTAATAAGGGATATGAAACACGGGGCCAGAGCCAGAGCGCAGGTCTGCTCAAAAAGTGTAAAATGCAGCATCATTTTTGAATCAGTGTCAGATGACAGTGACGCAAAAAGAAAAAAACAGGACAAAACCGTAATGAAGCGCTTCTGCTTCCTGTAGAAATCACTTTTGGGTGCAAGCACCAGATAAGATAAAACCCCCAGGAATCCCACGATTGCCGGGATCAAAAGAAATACCGATTGTAAATGCATCAGTTGTGATAGTTTATGTCAGAAGAATAGTTCCCCTTATAAATTAGTTAGTTACAACACAAAGGTAATCAAACCTACGATTGAATAAATATAACAAATCTAATAAAATCAAAAAATGCGTACTGAATTGGTTTTGGCTGCGAGCCAGTGCGCCTCATCATCACTCAGATAGGGTGTCAAAATATCCAACACTCTTGAGTTGAAAGCGTTAAGCCACTCTATCTCCTGCCGGTCCATCAGGTCAGTCATGAGCGGAGCCGTATCAAGATATGTAAGCGTAAGGGTCTCAAACCTGAGCCAGTTACCAAACTCATTGCTTCCGGCCGGAACACAGAGAATCATGTTCTCATGACGTATTCCGTGCAGTCCCTCCCTGTAAATTCCGGGTTCATCGGATGTAATCATGCCGGGCAGTAACGGCTGGTTCTTGAGATTCTGTCTTATGGTCTGGGGGCCTTCATGTACGGACAGCACATTACCCACCCCATGTCCGGTTCCGTGACCAAAGTTACGCATGGACTGCCAGAGAGGACGGCGTGCTATCGCATCAATACGGCATCCTGGCGTACCCTCAGGGAACACAGCCATGGCAAGGTCAATCATAGCTTTCATATCCAGGGTATAGTCCTCACGTTCCAGATCAGTAAGCGGTCCCAGCGGTACGGTACGGGTTATATCGGTAGTACCATATTTATAATGGGCTCCGCTGTCATTCAGATAGAGTCCGTGGGGCTCCAGCACAGCATCCTTGCCACGTACGGTCTCATAATGCGGCAGGGCGGCATTCTTTCCGTAGGCCGATATGGTCTCAAAACTCTCATCCAGGAAATCCGGCATGGCCGCGCGCAGACGGTGCAGTTCATCGGCCGCATCAGACTCTGTGATACGGGCTCCGGATGCCATCTGCTCCTCCAGCCACTTAAAGAAACGTGTCTGCACTATACCATCCTGAAGGTAAGCCTTGCGGAATCCCTCTATCTCTGTCTCATTCTTTACGGATTTGGCCAACTCAACAGGAGATTCACCCCTAACAATGCCATCTTTTCCAAACCGGCTCTCAATTGCCGTTCCGGTCTCAAAATTAAGTGTGCTGTCATCAATAAAAATCCTGCCCTCACACTCCATAGAGCCGATATAAGACCCAACCTGAGCATATGGATGGACTCTGACATTTGAAAATTCAAGTTCTGCCCGTACATCAGGACGGAATTTCGAAACGTCAGCAAACAGTTCAACACTCTCCGGCCCTACCAGAGCAAACGATATCACGAACGGACAATACTCAACATCATTTGACCTTATATTAAGAAGCCATGCTATCTCATCAAGGCAGCTAAGGAACATATACCTGCATCCCCGCTTGTCAAGTTCAGAACGCAGCCACATAAGTTTGTCACTCCTGCTGCGTCCCGCATATTTATCCTCATGAATCCATACATCACCTTGAGGCAACAACGGGCGGTCCGCCCACATCTCCTCCAGATAATCCGGCCTTGAGACCACCTTACCTCCCGCAGGCCCGATGGCACACTCCAGCTGTCTGGCTTCACTCATGCTCATGCAAAGCCCGTCTATGCCCACCTTTCCGCCGGCCGGGATATTTTGGGCAATCCATTCTATCCACTCATTATCCTCAACCGATACTATCCTGTGCAGTTCAATACCGGTGTCCTGCAACTCATGTTCAGCCTGGATCCAGTAACGTGAATCGGTCCAAAGGCCTGCGTGATCCTTTGTAACCACCACTACGCCTGCCGACCCTGTAAACCCGGATATGAACTCCCGCTGGCACCAGCGCAAAGGTGTATACTCGCTGTTATGGGGATCCTGACCTACCGTAACGGCAGCATCCCATCCCCAGAGGGCCATGAGTCGGCGCAATGTATCTATTCTCATGTTTGACATAATAGTGCGAATTTAATAATTTTGCAAAAAAGAATCCTCATGAACAAATACGGAATAATTCTATCCATCCTACTGCTGTCATCCACATCCGGAACAGCCATCATGGCACAGCAGGAAGACCAGTTTGAGCAGCTTTACAAGCAGGCAACTGACAATGTCTATAAATACCTTTATAAAGACAAATACGGTCCTGTAACACCGCAGTGGAGAGGTTCCGACACATTCTGTTACCAAACCACAGGCAAGGACAGTACTGAATACTACAAGGTTGACCTCAAGACTCTAACCAAGACCCAGGTGAGCCGTGATACGCTTGATTCATTCCGTGCACCTGAGCGCCAGCGCGGCGGATGGGGCGGATTCGGAGGTGGATTCGGCGGCGGATACCCTGGCAGAGCCCAGACCGGGACACGCTCTCCTGACGGCAATTGGGAGTGTCTGGTTCGCGACAACAACATCTGGGTGCGAAATATTGAGAGCGGAGAGTTGACACAGCTCAGTTTTGACGGTAATGAGCAGGATGGTTATTCGCAGTATTTCTGGTCACCAGACTCCAGATACATATCGGCCCTGCGCAAACAGGAGCACAAACAGCGCCAGATACTGCTGCGTGAGTCACGTCCTGATGACCAGGTGCAGCCCAAATACCGCTGGCTGGACTATGACAAACCGGGCGATCCCCTGCCCCAGGCCGTCCCAGCCCTGTTTGATGTAACTGCACTCAAGCAGATTCCCATTGACGCCACACCCTGGCAGAACCAGTATGAGCTGTCACTGGGCCGATGGTCACCTGATTCCCGTTTCTTCACCTTTGAGTATAACCGGCGCGGACATCAGCTTTATCAGCTTGTAGCCATCAACACAGACGGCACCTCACGTATTCTGGCCGAGGAGAAATCCGAGACCTTCGTCTATTACAATGACCTCTACCGCCATTGGATGGATGACGGACGTCATATCCTCTGGATTTCTGAGCGTGATGACTGGCGCCACCTTTATATGATAGATGCCGCAGACGGCTCAATCCGCCAGCTCACCAAAGGCCAATGGAACGTACGTGAGATACAGCGTATAGATGAGGAGCAGGGTTACATCCTGTTCTACGCCAACGGTTACAGGGCATCCAAGGGTGAAGATCCCTACAACAAGCATCTGCTGCGTCTGGAGATAAAGAGCGGCAAGATAACGGACCTCACTCCCGATGACGGCAACCATCAGGTTCATCCCAACCGTGACTGGACTGCGTTTGTGGATAACTGGTCACGCCCGGACAAACCGTTTGAGAGTGTGGTTCGCAGTGCAAAAGACGGAAAAGTTCTGCTCAGGCTCCAGCAGCAGGATATAACAGGCATGCTTGACGCCGGCTACATACTGCCTGAGGTGTTCCATGCCAAAGGCCGTGACGGCAAGACCGATATCTGGGGCAACATCTACCGCCCCATGAATCTGGATCCGGGCAGGAAATATCCGGTCGTGGAGTACATATACTCCGGTCCGCATGACTCATTCGTGGCAAAGGATTTCAGTACATACGAGCGGTTCAGCCACCTGGTTGAGATGGGATTCATCGTGGTAACCATAGACGGCATGGGCACTGACAACCGCTCCAAGAGTTTCCAGGACGTGGCCTACCGTAACCTCAAGGACGCCGGATTCCCAGACCGAATCCTCTGGATAAAGGCAGCCCAGCAGAAATACCCCTATATGGATACGTCAAACATGGGTATCTACGGCTATTCGGCAGGTGGACAGAACGCACTCTCCGCACTGCTGTTCTTCAATGATTTCTACAAGGTATCCGTAGCGCTTTGCGGCTGCCATGACAACCGTATGGACAAGATCTGGTGGAACGAGCAGTGGATGGGATGGCCCATCGGCCCCTGGTACTCTGAGAACTCAAACGTTGACAACGCCTGGCGAATGGAGGGCAAGCTGTTCCTCATTAACGGTGAAATGGATGACAACGTGGATCCCGCATCCACGCTCCAGGTAGTATCAGAGCTTGTAAAGCACAACAAGGATTTTGAGCAGCTCTATCTGCCCGGCCACACCCATGACCTGGGTAGCGAGTACCTTAAGAAACGCACTTTCAGATTCTTTTACCGCAACTGCATGAACCAATGAAAAAGATAATATTCGTATGTCACGGCAACATATGCCGTTCACCGATGGCAGAGTTCATTTTCAAGGACCTGATACGTCAGAACGGACTTGAAAATCAATTCTACGTAGAATCCGCAGCCGTATCGACCGAGGAGATTGGCAACTCCATCTACCCACCTGCCAAGCGCTGTCTCAATGCACACGGCATACAATTTGACAAGGGCAAGACCGCACGCCAGATAACACGCTCAGACTATGAAAGTTTTGACCTTATCATATGCATGGACCGCATGAATCTGCGCTGGCTCAGGTACATAATTCCCGATGATCCGCAAAACAAGGTTCACCTTATGATGTCATTCGCCGGCATTGACCGCGATGTTGCAGATCCCTGGTATACAGGAGATTTTGAGACCACCTACAATGACGTGCTCAAAGCCTCCCGCTCACTGCTTGAATATTGCCTACAGCATACTGACGGTAGGATTTTTTTACATTAATTGACTAGATAAAACAGAGAACGTATACAAACAATAGCGATATTTGCATGCTCGAATAAAGCAATAATTATAAAAGGACAGGATCCCCATATACACTTCTTGGAAACGGACTATTGACTAGAACGGGGGATTCGCAGGGAGGGCTGGCACGAGATGTGCGGGCCTTTTTTGATTTCTGATAAAAAATTGTTAATCCGCTTGTTTTAATTCTGATTTAATATATCTTTGCCACCGCAAACAAGGAGAGAAGATTCGGTTGGTTTCTCAAACCATATCTCGAATTTTCGGGAGTCTGGGGGGCTGTGACAGCCGCCCTTTCTTTTTTTATTGCAGATAATTACTCATATCGTATATGACCACCTCTTCATCTTCGGTAAGACCAAATAACAGAGAATGCGGTTCATCATACTCAATATTTTATATAATACAGCCCATTTCTTTCATGTCACCTGTCAGAGTCATTTCAGGAAATCCTTGACAGGAACCGTATACATAGACTCATCGTTAAGGTTGGCACAGTACAATAATCCGGTCTTTTCATTGTAAGCAATTCTGTGAATGACAGTATCCGTTTTGAAGCCTCCCGCATAATTGCCATCCCAATCAAACGCCAGGACCTCACAAACATAGTCTGCGTCCGGATTGTTCATGCAGTTGGCAAAGTAGAATGTAAAGAAACAATCATCCGATACGGCCGCATCGCTGAAATGGAGCAGGTCCGGATTCTCAGTTACCTCTTTGTCAAAAGTTTCGGACCCCTTCTGATGAATGGCAAATGTCTTGCCGTTATCCAGGTCAAAGAAGATCACGTAATTGATATTTGTCAGAGAATAAGCCATTATATTCTTAGAGGGATGCTTGATGATAGTCCCTGAATAATAATTAGATATGGCAAACTGGTCCTCTCCGTTCATGACATCCTTGAAAGCCGGAATCTCAGTCGTCTCACCATCGGACGTCTGTATGTAGAACTTAACGGGCTGGGCAGGTTCCGCAGATGACAGTTTCAGTTCCGATACAAACATCCTTGAAAAGTCATCGTCAACAAATGCAAGGTGGCTGCTGGTATTACTGACACATGAAGCGGTCCTGTTGATAACAGTCTTCTGCTCACCTATGGATTTTGTTATATTTATCTCCTTTAATGTGCCACGGTTATCCCTTATGGGCAGCATTATCTCACCGTCAACAGTATATGCCTGTTCCGATGTAAAGAACAGAGGGAAGTTGAATTCGTTGTTTGCCCTACCCTGCTGGCATAGTGCAGCCACCTCGGAGCCTGTTTCCACGTCAAAAACCCTTAGATAAGCGGATTGATCCCGGGTTATCAGGAACAGGTATTTGTCATATGACATAATATCGAACATTCCCATAAGACTGTAATCAATCTTTGTGGGCTCAATCATTACACGACTCTGATCGGCAAATGATATCTCCTTGACATCGGGAATCAGATACTGTTGTTTATTACTGCAGGAATAAACGGAAAGCAGGAGTGCTAGGAATGAACAGCAAACAATTGTTCTCATTGACTATTGATTAATATTTTAGGTTTGTGGGGTAAAAATAGTTCGTGGGGGTGGAATTTGCAAATTATTTGATTTTTTTTAGTGACTTCGTTGGAATTCGCCAAAAACTGCGTTTTTGACGTGACTCCGTTGGAATTCGTCAAAACTGCGTTTTTGACGTGACTCCGTTGGAATTCGTCAAAACTGCGTTTTTGACGCATCCCTTCCCCTGCGGGGGGCTAGTTGACAGAAAGCCAAAAGTAAAGATCCCGCTAAAGCGGGCTCTACTTTCGTCTTCATGCCTCCGCTGGTATAAAGCCTGGCGGCTTTATCCCGACGGAGGCATGAAGACGAAAGTGCCCGGAATCATCGGATTCCGGGCACTTTTGGCTTTGTGACTTCGTTGGGATTCGAACCCAAGACCCACAGCTTAGAAGGCTGTTGCTCTATCCAGCTGAGCTACGAAGCCAACCTCTTGTTGCTTTGTAAGCGGGTGCAAAATTAGCGCATTATTTCAACATTTCAAACCGTTTCTCCCTTTTTTGATTAAGAAACAGGATTATAGGCAGTGGCAACCAATAAAGCAGGAATGACACGATGCCCATAACGTGGGGAGTCAGGCCCAGCAGGAGGTCAAAACGGGTATATTCCAGAGTCTGGATAAGCTGCGCGGCAATAAGCATGGTAACCAGGAACTGGGCAAACGGACTGATTATGGTGCAGAATGCCTGGACACAGTCCATTGCGGTACGGAAAGACTCGGTAGAGAGTCCGTAAACCAGTGACGGCAGGCATACAGCCAGCATAAGCAGGAACATGAAACCGTCATAAAGCGGACTGCCTGCCAGCCTGCCGGTAATACCCAACAGCAGATGGCTACCGGAGAACACGCCCAATACTATGAGCAGAATATACACAGCCAGTACTGCCGCGCTTATGTATATTGCATAACGTTCCTTAGGAGAGAGGCTACCCAGACGGCAGATGGCACGCAGCAACCCGCTGCCACGTCCTGCGCCCACAGCTATGAACAGCATGAGCGCATTACCTACGGGAGCCAGACTCAAACAGGATGCGGCTGACCTTACAGCCCAGCGGATACCGCTTTCGCCCAATACGCTGCGCAATATCAGTTCACCGTTACCGCCCACCCTGCGTATCTCAACGATACTGCCTATCCATGATGCCAGGATAAGGAGCATCAGCAGGATAAGATAGATTACGGCAGGATGCAGCCAGCCTGTGGAACGTTTATTCATCGGCCTCCAGATTTGACGGATCAATTATATGCAGCTCTATGGCACGTACCACCAGACGTGTCACATTCACTCCACGCTGCTCCCCCTCCGGGAAGAGGCGCTGCACAAGATCAGCCTGACGTTTCTCAAGTGACTTGCTGCTGAACGGCATGGTACGCAGCTCACTTATCATATCCTTGGTATAACCAAGCGCCAGATGACGCAGGAACCGCTCGTCATACTCATCAATCTCATACTCTATGGCGGCACTGCGCTGTAGTCCCTCATCGGTCACAGCCTTACGGAAACGCTCCACAAGCTTTTCCAGGACAGGCTGGTTGAACACGAACCGCTTGCCGCTCATCACATCCATTATCTCATTGCGGGTGAGCAGTTCACCTGTCTTGAGAACTATTCCGTGCGCTCCTGCATCCAGGACATCGGCCCAGAGTTTCTCATTCAGGAGCTCACCGGTAAATACCAGGACCTTGACGCCGCCCTTCTGCGTGAGTTTGCGGCAGATATCCACACCCACGGTCGTAGAGCCGCCCAGGCCCAGGTCCAGCAGTACCAGGTCAGGCTGTGCACCGCCGTCCATAAGCGCCCAGAACTCACGTTCCGTCTGAGCGGTACCAATCACCTCAACCTCAGGTATGTCATTCCTTATTATGGAGAGTGTACCCTTGAGTTCAAGCGATACATCCTCAACCACGATTGTCTTGATCTTATCCATATATAAATGCGTTTATTTCTGTTTTGCTGCAGGCACCGTGAACCATACCGCCATTCCGCCGGACTCGGCATCGGCATTGATGCGGCAACCCGGATGGCCGAATGCCTCATCATGCTCGCGTATTATCTGACGGCATATCACATATGCCATATTATCCTTGTTCATGAGCGGAGTAAAGAGTCCGTCCAGCACGTCGCTGCCGGGTGTGCTGCACTCCCTGTGCAGGATAAACCTTACGAATGATCCGTCCGGCACTATCTCAAGCTTCATGTCGCCGCCCTCCCGCATTCCGCATTCCAGAAGGTTCTCAATTAGATACTCCACCATCACGCGGTCCGCAGTGACTGACAGTTGTCCGGCCTCAACGCTCAGCTTGCCGCCATACCCGTTCTTTCCGCCCGTCTTACGTACAAATGACTCTGCATAATCGGCAATCTCCTGCACGGCAAACAGGTCTCTGTGAATCATCTGGCCCGATGTCTGAGAGAGCGCATACTGGCTTAGTATGCCAAACATCTCACGGTAATACTCCACCAGTTCCTGCATATCCTGAACCTGTGCGGCAGAACGCTCCTTTGCAGCGGTCCCTTCTATATCGGTCACCATCTGAACAATCCTGTTGGGATACCACACGGTCTCATGCTTTAGGGTTGACAGGCAGTTGTCAAGTATCAGGTTGCTTACATGCAGGCGGTTCTCCTCATAACGTATGCGGTCAGATTCCTCATTTATCTGCTCTATGTCACGGAATCCCGATTCAAAACGGATTACGCAGCTGTAAAGCGCAGTAGCCATATATCCGGCAATCATACCCTTTATGATCTGCCACGTCTGGTCCGGTTCATGCTCCAGGCGCACACCCAGGGCGCCTATGATACGGTCCTCACCATCCAGGTTGAGCACCAGCGGCAGGGCACGGCAGAGTCCGTCGGCCGATGTCTGCTCCCTACCCTGAATGAGGCATGCGTTCACACGGTCGCTAAGGCGCTCGTCGGCAGGTCCGTCATTATGCACGGCTGTGATAATGCGGCCTTCGTCGTTGAGGGTGATCATAAGGCTGCGCATATCGGCCAGATGATCCATCTCCATGAATATCCCGTCTGCCAGACGGTTCACCACATCATCGGCGTTGAAATGCTCCAGATCCATTGCGGCTGTAAGGGCCGATATGCTGTTGGTTACGCGAACAGCCTGCTGCAGGTCACTGCGGAACTTGAGCCAGTGGCGCGAATGCACCACATACCTTACCAGAATGACCATAAGGAATATGAGTACGAACACAATCACGGCAATGTAAAGGTTGCTGTTGGTGCGCTGCAGTTCCCTGCAGTCATCCTCAATATTCCACTCGCCGTAGTAGAGCTTGAACAGTTTCAGGTAGGCATCATCATTATAGCGGTAGACGCCCCAGTCACGCAGCGCCAGGGCCGATACGGCAATCTCGTTACGCAGCCAGAGCACGGTCTCGTAATCAGTGGCGAACCCGTCCTCAAGCCAGTATGTCTCGGCCGGAACAAGGCTGTCGGTTACGGACAGTAGCATGTCATCCGTTCCTCCGTTAATCAGATAATCCTCATTGAGTGCGCTGAATGCGGAATCAGCATACAGGAGCGCATCCTCAAAACGGCCCTCTATATTGCTGAGATATGTCTGGTTGGCGTAGTTGTACGCAGTTATCAACAGGCTGTCACCATATGCGTCAGACTCCTGTGCCTGAGCTGAGAAGCCGCCCAGCAGCAGAATCAGAACTGTAAGCAGGCGCTTTACGCCCTTGGGCAGACGGAAAGAGAAACGGCTACCCTTACCAGGCGTGCTCTCCACATTGAAGCTGCAGACATGGAACAGGTCATCAGCCTTGCGGTATTTCTCAATAATGCCCTTGCAGTTCATAAGGCCAAACCCGCTACCCTTGCCCTGGGTGTCCTGTCCTATCTTGTCTGGATCAAACACCTTGGTATCAAGGATGCTGTGCACATCATCGGCACTCAGTCCCACACCGGTATCCGATACCGCTATCTCCACGTAATCATCACCCGGCAGAGCCTCAATGCTCACCTTACCGCCAGCGGGCGTGAATTTGCGTGCATTATCAGCCAGGGTGTTTATCATAAAGAGCGTAAGGACGCGGTCAGCGCGCACTACAGCATCTGTGGCAGCTACATCCAACTGTACACCCTTCTGGCTAAAACTGCGGGATCCACGGCTTACTATGTCAAACAGGTCCTTTAGGGCAAAACTCTCAATATTAAGGTTAACCACACCCTGACGTATGCGTATCCACTGCGACAGCAGGTCATTGTACTGGTTTATTCGTTCAGCCAGTTCACGGACATACTGCAGGCTCTGCTCATACTGTTGACTGTCGGCAGGCATATCGGCCAGATGACGTATCTCAGAGCGCATACGGTCTATGTACGGCAGGCACTCGGCCACTACCTGACAACAGGTCTTGCGTGCCAGATTCTCACGCTTGTTGGTGGCAGCATGCAGACGGTAGAGATAATGCTGTTTCTCTGCCTGCTTGAGCCTGTCCTCCTGTCCTATCAGTTCATCGGCATTGCGCAGCGCAGCCTTTAGGTACGGTGCCACGGTATTGATAACGGTACGGCTGTCACGGCTTACCCTGCGTCCGCCCCACGAAGCATGGATATCAGCTTTCTCATCAATTGTTATTGACCGGGCTCCGGTTATCTCAACTAGTACAGGACTGACCGTGCGGTTAAGCCATTCAATGATATCCGTATCGGCAGGAGCCGGGCGCAGGATACTCTCACACAGCCCTATGGTCTTGCGCATCATCTCCACATAATGACTGTTGGCGGCATTGATGCGTTTATGGAACAGCACTAGGAACAGGATGAGCAGCACAATGGCCGCAGCCACGGCATAGAGCATACCCATAAGCCGCAGGTTAGAACGCTCCAGAATTATGGTACGTGCCTCATAACGACGGTCCAGACGAATGGTTTTCTGTATCTCCAGATATACCGTACGGTTATAGTCCGATGCCGCCTTATTGTCCAGACCAGAGTAGGCCAGGCTCATCTGCTCGCGCAATGAAGCCAGACACTCCGGCACCACGGCATGGGGCATTGCCGCCATCCACTGCTGCTCAACTATGACGCCATCGGTACGGTATGGTTGCAAGCGGTCAAACGTACCCTGCCCCGCACAGTTAAGGCGGAAATTGTCATTAAGCATATCAAGTGCGGTGGTGAGTGCGTCAAGAGCCTCTTTATATAATCCGCGCTCTATATAGCAGGATGCCAGCAGACGCTCGCACTCTACAATCTCATATTGCCCGCCGTAGGATGCCGACAGCTGCAAAGCCTTGAGTGCCAGCTGCGTAGGCAGCAGCTCCGGCTGCACCCCCGATGCATTGAGTCTGGAGAGCATGTCGCCGCTTACTCCCGCCAGCACATTATCCGTACCGTACTCAAGCAGTAATGAACATATTGCGCTTATGCTAAGAGCCTGCATCCTTGTGTTATGGTAACGCACCGCACTACGCTGGCAGTTATCCAGACTACGCAGGCGTTGCAGCACCAGTTCCTGCAGGTTGGCAGCTTCCACACCTATTCCCAGACCGTGCATGTAGGTATACATAAGGTAACGGTCATGGTCATTACGAAGCAGATTGTCGGGAACCACATATGCCATCTCACGTCCGGCCTGTCCCCACTGCTCCAGTTCAAACCAATATAGCGCCGACTCCATCCTGAAAGAGCGCTCAAGTGACTGGAGCCGCTCCATCTGAGTATCATTCAGGACTCCGCTCTCCTCATGGAGCGCCCTGAGATGCAGCAGGATATTGTTGCGGTACTCATAAAACGATACATTGTCCGATGTACGCTGGCATATCCGCATCAGTCCTATCTCCGCCCCCACTATCTCCAGCATATTGTTGGTAATGCCGGCTACGGAGCTGTACAGTTCCCATGCCTGGGTGTAGTCCATACGGATCGTAGCTATGCGCGCCAGAGTATTGACCGCCTTGGCACGTTCATCGGAATGACGTCCCGATACATCATGCGCAAACCGCGCGTACTGCTCGGCAGAGTCCAGATTGTTCCACAGATAGGATATAGCCTTCTCGTTCAGGTCAAAGGCATTAAGGCCAGTCCCCTGAGCACGCGCCTGCAGCGTCATTGACGCCACAAACACAAAAGCCGTAAATATCCTTATCAGTCTCATTTCCTCTTTTTGCGGGACTTGTTTTCTGTTATTGTCTTCCCGGAGTCAAGCGTTATGACACAGGCTGCCTCAAGCCCGTATTCCGTATATGCCGATACCACCATCGTCCGGTTTCCGTCAATCTGTTCAGGTGCAGTGACGCGGCACGTGAAAGCTCCGTCCACTGTCAGTCTGACAGCCGAGTCTGATGCCTTCCAGCCTACGAACATATCATCCTGCAGACCTCTAAGACATATCGTCGCAGTCTCTCCAGCCTTCAGCGTAGTCCTGTCCGAACTCATTATCAGAATCAGAGGCCCATTCAAGTCTCCTCTTACGCAATCATCCAGGTCCAGACCGTCAATCTCAATTATGCTCTCCTGGTCATCCAGGACCGTGCACTCATCGGCATTGACTCTTACTCCGGTCACGTAGTTACGGTCTGCCGCTGTCTCTTTCATGCTGAACCTGAGTTCACTGCATCCGGTAACGTCACAGTCAGACAGGATCATCCCGTCACCGCCGCCGGCCATATAAAGCACTCCTGTACGGCTCTCAAAACGGCAGTTACGGAACAGGGCTCCGTATGAATGACGCAGCACCACGCTGTCCGTTATAAAAGTACAATCCTCAAACAATACCGGCCACGAAACATCAACCGTTCCGCTGAACGTACGCCCCTTGAAGTTACCTAACAAGGGTAAAACCTGAGCACACACGCTGCTTACGGAAAGAACGCATGCACAGACAAACGCCGCTATCGTCTTAGACATAATACAAAATTATCCTTTTTTTCAGTATTTTTGTTCCTACTATGCAGAAAATGCAACCCATAGCCACCATACATACGGGATTCCCCACCAAATTCGGGATACCGCGCCAGAGCGGGCTGGTACCCCAGCTCAAGGGAACCATTGTATTCAACCCTGAATTCCGCAATGCCGATGCACTACGCGGGCTGGAGGGATTCAGTCACATATGGATAATCTGGGAGTTCTCAGAGGCAGTACGTGAGGAGTGGTCCCCCACGGTACGTCCGCCACGTCTGGGCGGCAACACCCGTCTGGGCGTATTCGCCACCCGGTCCCCGTTCCGTCCCAACCCTATAGGCCTGTCATGTGTAAGACTGGAGAAAGTTGAACTGAGTTCACCCAACGGCCCGGTGCTCCATGTAAGCGGAGCCGACCTCATGGACGGCACCCCCATCTATGATATCAAGCCATACATCCCGTATACTGATTGCCAGCCCGATGCCACAGCCGGATTTACCGGCAACGTGAGCATGCACAGTCTGAATGTAATCATACCCCGTGAGCTGGAGGTAAAAATAAAACCCGGAACGCTTGATGCACTCCGGGGTATTCTTGCCCAGGATCCCAGACCCCGCTATCAGGATGATCCGGAACGCCTGTACGGCTTTGATTTTGACGGTTACGCAGTAAAGTTCAAGGTGCCTGATCAGGATACCCTTACTGTAACTGAGATAACCCGCAACAAATAGTTATTTCTGGTCCTCAGGCTTGACGCGGTCAGCCACAAGTTCCTCTACCATCTCACCCGTAATATAGAGATAGGTTGAGTTGATCTTGCAGTTAGTGGTAAGGGATATGGTCTTTCTCATCTTACCCACCCTCTTGGTAGATCCGTTGTATGTCACCTTTATTGAATCCGTCTGTCCGGGCAGGATGGCCATTCTGGGGAACTCCGGTACGGTACAACCGCATGTTGAGGCTGCCGATACTATCATCAGCTCACTCTTACCGGTGTTGGTAAACTTGAACCAGCATACCTTATCGCCATGGGCCCTGTCAAACAGACCGAAATCATGTGTAGTCTTCTCAAACGTGATTTCAGGATACTTCTCATTGTCAATGGTATCTTTCTGGGCCATTACCGGCATTGCCAACAGAACAGCCGGCAGCAAAACAAAAAGCTTGAAAAATCTATTCATATCGTTCATTATTAATTCGGTGGCTAAGTTACGGAAAATTTCAATTGTAAATACCGAATTCATTTTCTTTGAAAAATCAAAAAACAGAATTACATTTGAAACTCCATTATTAAGGACTTATTACCAATTTTTATGTTTGACGAGAAAGATCTGAAACAGTTTAAGCAGAAAGGTACCAATGCAGAAAACGTACTTGCACAGTTGGAACTGATTAGAAAAGGATTCCCTTTCCTTGAGTTGGAAGCAGCAGCATCCATAGGTAATGGCATCATGGCAGTTGACGAGAGCCTGTGCCAGATGTACATCAAGACATGGGATAACTACCGCAGCAAAGGACGCAAGATAACCAAGTTCGTACCTGCATCGGGTGCTGCCAGCCGCATGTTCAAGGACCTTTTCGGTTTTCTGGATGCAAAATACAAGATTCCCACCACCAAATTTGAGATTGCTTTCTTTGACGGCATAAAGAAATTTGCATTCTATGATGAGCTGGATGCCTGCTGCAAGGCAAATGAGGGTAAGTCCATAACTGAACTCATTGATTGCGGCAGTTACAAGGCTGTCGTTTCAAATCTGCTTGAGTCAAAAGGCCTTAATTACGGTGCCCTGCCCAAGGGTGTGCTCAAATTCCACAAATACAACAGCGCAGCCCGCACTCCGCTTGAGGAGCATATGGCCGAGGGTGCCCTGTATGCATCGGGTGTAGACGGTGTGGTACATCTGCATTTCACCGTATCAAATGAGCATAGGGATATATTCAGCAACCTGGCAGAGAGTTGCACCAGAAACATGTCCAAACGTTACGGCACCATGTTTGACATCACATTCTCTGAGCAGAAGCCAAGCACCGACACCGTTGCAGCGGCCGATGACGGCACCCCCTTCCGCAACAGTGACGGCTCCATACTGTTCCGTCCGGGCGGCCATGGCGCTCTCATAGAGAACCTGAATGACCTGGATACCGATATAGTATTCATCAAGAACATTGACAACGTGGTACCGGACCATCTCAAGACCGATACCGTAACATACAAGAAACTGCTTGCCGGCATACTTGTCACCGCACAGAGCAAGATATTTGATTTCCTGCACCTTCTGGACAGCGGCAAATACACATCAGAGCAGCTCAATCAGATATCCCAGTATGTGGACAAGGTTCTCTGCTGCCGCAAGAAGGATATTGACAAGCTCAATGAACGGGAACTTGCAGAGTGGCTACACGCCAAGCTTGACCGTCCGCTCCGTGTATGCGGTATGGTAAAGAACGTAGGCGAGCCCGGTGGCGGACCTTTCCTGGCATACAACAGTGACGGAACCGTATCGCCTCAGATCCTGGAGAGCTCACAGATAGACCTTAATGACGCCGCCAAGAAGGAGATGTTCACCAAGGGCACCCACTTCAACCCGGTAGACCTGGTTTGCGCCCTGCGCGGATACAAGGGTGACAAGTTTGACCTGCCCAAGTACGTAGATCCCGCCACCGGCTTCATATCCAGCAAGTCCAAGAACGGCCGTGAGCTCAAGGCCCTGGAACTGCCCGGTCTCTGGAACGGCGCCATGAGCGACTGGAACACCATCTTCGTTGAGGTTCCCCTGAGCACCTTCAACCCCGTCAAGACCGTCAACGACCTGCTCCGTCCTCAGCACCAACCCGCCTGATAATTGAGAATTGAGAGTTGAGAATTGAGAATTGAGAATTAATTCTTAACTTCGCGGCACTTTGCGATAGTAGCTCAGTTGGTAGAGCGTTGGCTTCCCAAGCCGAAGGTCGCGGGATCGTGCCCCGTCTATCGCTCCAGTAAAGGGTTCCAAGATCTGGATCCCTTTCTCATTTAGTCGGCTTGGAAAGCCAAAAGCCTTATCCAAAGGCTCGCTACCTCGCTCGCCTGAGCCGAAGGTCGCGAGTTCGAGACTCGTCTATCGCTCAAACAAAAAAGGTCACTCATTGCGAGCGACCTTTTTTAATTCTCAATTCTCAATCCTCAACTCATTCCACCTCCAGAGTGACGATGCTGGCAGCAGGAATCTCCAGAACCAGGTCACCGGTCTTCTTATCTATGCGGGCGCCGTCAAAGTTAACCAGTTTGATCTTGTCAGGATTCTCAAAGGTGTTGTAGTTGCTGGCCTTGTCACTGGTAAGGATCTTACCGCTAACCTTCTTGGCCTTGATGCCATCCAGCTTTACTACTACGCTCTGAGCCTCGTCAAGCTTAACGTTTGACATTGAGATATGCAGCTTGCCGTCCTTCTTGGATGCTGTTGAGCTGAACAGCGGTAGAGGACGTGTAGCTGTCTCATCAGGATTGGCGGCATAACGCTCATTGGGAGTAAGCTTAACATCTACACCCTCCAGGTCTGTGGGGATATATGTAGCGTCCATATGAGGCTTGTACATATCAAAGATCCAGTATGTGGGAGTGAGCACCATCTTGTCATCCTTGGTCAGGATCATGGACTGGAGCACGTTAGCTACCTGAGCGATGTTGGTCATCTGGATGCGGTCGCAGTACTTGTGGAACACGTCGAGTGACAGTGAAGCCACCAGAGCGTCACGCATGGTGCTCTGCTGATAGAGCTGTGTGCCGGGCTCGGGCTCCCACCATGTACCCCACTCGTCAACCAGCAGCGGAGTCTTGTGCTCAGGATCATACTTGCTCATGATAGCCAGATGCTTCTGGATTACAGGCTCTATACCAAGGCACTTGCCCAGGCACCAGTAGAAATCCTCATCTGTAAAGTCCAGAGCGGGCTTCTTGGCACCTACCCAACCTGATACGGTATAGTAGTGCAGGGAAACGGCGTTCATCATTGAGCCCACCTTCTTCATCAGAACCTCAGTCCACTCATAGTCATAGTCTGTGGCACCGCTGGCAATCTTGAAGAGCTGAGTACCGTTAAAGTCACGGCAGTAGGTCTGGTAACGACGGAAAATGTCTGAGTAGTACTCGGGCAGCATGTTACCGCCGCAGCCCCAAGCCTCATTACCTATACCGATATACTTAACGTGCCAGGGCTCCTCACGGCCGTTCTGCTTGCGCAGCTTAGCCATAGGACCGTCAGCAGCGTTCATATACTCAATCCACTTGGCAGCCTCCTCAACTGATCCGCTACCTACGTTGAGTGAAATGTAAGGCTCGCAGCCAATCAGCTCACACAGGTTCAGGAACTCATGGGTACCAAAACTGTTATCCTCAACGATACCACCCCAGTTGTTGTTGACCATTACGGGACGGTCCTCCTTGGGGCCGATACCATCCATCCAGTGGTACTCATCGGCATAGCAACCGCCCGGCCAGCGCATTACGGGAACCTCAAGCTCCTTGAGTGCGGCAAGTACGTCATTGCGGTAACCGTTGGTATTGGGAATTGAAGACTCCGGACCTACCCACAGACCTCCGTAGATACATGTTCCCAGATGCTCCGAGAACTGTCCGTAAATGTTCTTGTTGATTGTGGCACCCGGTTTGTCAGCATGGACATTGACCGTAACTTCATTTTTGGCGCTTACTGACAGAGCTGCTGTCAGTGAAAGCAGGAAAAATACCTTTTTCATCTATATTGGGTAATTACGTTAGATTCACCATAAATTGTATGAAGCAAAGGTAACAAAAAAGCGCACACGGAACGTACTTTTCATTACTTTTGTCCTCAAGACACAACCACGCGGATGACCAGGAAGATAATCATTACTGTCTTAGCGGCCCTGATAATAGCAGGAGCAGCCGTTGCGTTCAGCATCTACAGGATGTTTACCACCCCTGTATCAGTCTGTGCCGATTACCGCATATATATAACTTCCACCGATACACAGGAGAGCGTTCTGGCCAAGATCCTGGAGGCTGACTCCACGGCCAGCACCCGTGCCCTCAAGTATCTGCTGCAGCGCCGTGAATACAACAATCACGTACATACCGGTTGCTACACCATACATACCGATGCCACCCCCAGCCAGGTAGCCGGCATACTTACAGGCGGTGTCCAGACACCGGTCAAGCTGACCATAAACAGCACCCGCACTGTCGGCCAGATGGCCCGCGCCATATCCGCTCAGGTCATGATTGACTCCGCGCAGATTGCATCCCGCCTCAACTCCACATCCCTGCTGGATTCACTGGGATACACGCCGGCCACGGTATTCTGCATGATAATACCCAACACCTATGAGGTCTACTGGAACATATCGGCCGATGCCCTTATATCACGTCTAGTCAAGGAGCGTGACCGGTTCTGGACCAACCAGCGCAAGGCACGTGCCGATGAAATAGGACTTACTGAGCAGCAGGTAATCACATTGGCGTCAATCGTTGAGGAGGAGACCTCCAAATCCGATGAGATGCCCGTGGTAGCCGGTCTTTACATGAACCGTCTCAAAAAGAGGATGCCGCTCCAGGCTGATCCCACCGTGATATTCGCACTTGGCGGAGAAAGGCCCAAACGCGTTCTCAAGAAACACCTGGAGGTAGACTCCCCCTACAACACATACAAATACGCCGGGTTACCCCCTGCCCCAATCCGCTTTGTAAGCACCCGTGCCATTGATGCGGTACTCAATTACCGCTCTCATAATTATCTTTACATGTGTGCCAAAGAGGATTTTAGCGGTTACCATAACTTCACTTCATCACTATCACAACACAACGCTAACGCCGCCCGCTATCAGCGCGCCCTAAAAAATGCCGGAATACGCTAGGAATTGATATTTTTTGTATATATATTTGCTTTCAGAATATATTAACCAACTAAATCAATTATACTGGCTATGAGGGTAAATCTAAGATCTTCATTGTTTGCCATAGGTGTATTCTCACTCTTTACACCGGCCGCAAACGCTCAGGTATCAAAGAATCCTGACAAGTTCCTGGGAAACATCACCACAATGTACCAGGTGGATTACGGTGAAGCAAAGTACTACACTCTGTGGAATCAGATCACACCGGAAAATGAATCAAAATGGGCATCGGTAGAAGGAACCAAGGGTTCTTACAACTGGGCATGTGACAATGCATTCAATTATGCAAGGAATCACAATTTCACCTATAAGTTCCACGCATTGATATGGGGAGCCCAATACCCCAGCTGGTTCAACAGCAGCATGTCCGTAAAGGATCGCTACAACGCCATCGTAAAGTGGTTTGACGCCGCTGCCAAGAAATACCCCGACCTGCCCATGATCGATGTAGTAAATGAGGCTGTAGGTATGCACCAGCAGGGCAACCCGCTCATGAAAGAGTCTCTGGGAGGCGGCGGAAAGACCGGTTATGACTGGCTTATCAAAGCCTTTGAGCTGGCCCATGAGCGCTGGCCCAATGCCATCCTTATATATAATGACTACAACACATTCCAGTGGGATACCGATGCTTACATAAACCTGGTACGCACCCTGCGTGATGCCGGTGCTCCCATTGACGCCTACGGATGCCAGTCACATGAACTGAAAGGCTTCGGTCTGAGTTCCCTGCAGACAGTTGAAACAAAGATCCAGAACGCCCTCAAGATGCCTATGTATATAACAGAGTATGACATCCAGACCGAGGATGATAACGCCCAGCTGAATGATTACAAGGTACATATACCCTACTTCTGGGAGAAAGACTATTGTGCAGGCATCACCCTCTGGGGATATATCTACGGCAAGACCTGGAATGAAGGAACATCGGGTATCATCAAGTATGAAAACAACAAGAACACGGAACGCAAGGCCATGACCTGGTTGCGCGAATACATGGCTTCCGATAAGGCCCTCAACGCCAAGAGCCCGTTCCCCGGCATGAAGAAGCAGATTTCACTCTATATCAAGCCTTCCACCCTGACTGCCACAAAGAATGACACTCTGTCCATCACCATAAATGCCAAGATGGTAAGCGCCCAGAAATCCATAGACAGCATAAGGTTCTATGTAAACAACAAGCTTGATACAGTGCTTACCTCTGCACCGTACATCGTAAAATATGTACCCGCCAAGACCGGCAAGTATGAGCTTAAGGCTGTTGCATTTGACAATGACAGCGTAACTTATGAGCGATACGGCAGTTTCACCGCATACAACCCGCGTTCAGTATATAATGACACCATACAGCTGCCCGGCACAATTGAGGCCGAGTATTTTGACAACGGCGGTGACGGCGTATCCTACCACGATAACGATGCCGAGAACCGTGGTAACGCAAACTTCCGTACAACTGAAGGCGTTGATATTGATAATTGCACCGGAGGCAGAGTTATAGGATATACCAACACCGATGAGTGGCTTGAGTATACCGTATATGTAAATCAGGGCGGCTATTACAACTATGAAGCCGTGGTTTCATCCGATAACAGTAACGGAAGCATACGTCTGTCCGTGAATGACGGTGACGGCCTTACTGACATTACAGATATTATAAAGGTGCCCAATACAACCACTTACACCACATATAAGTCTGTAAGCGGCAGAACCCTCATCCAGCTCAAGGAGGGACTGAACATAATACGACTCACCATTACCGGAGGCAACTGCAACGTTGACAAGATCAAGTTCACCCATGTGAACGTAGACAAGACACTCAACTGTACCATTGCCCCCACCCCGTCACCGGCAACGGTCAGCAAAGCCGTCAACATGGTGTTCAATATGGTCAATGAGGACCGCAAGGATGCTGTCAGCAAGATTAAGGTATTCTGGGATGGACAGCTTGTAAGAACCGTCACCAACAACAGTTTCAAAGCTCAGTATTATCCTACTACAACAGGTGTGTCAACCATATCGGCAATAGTCATTGACACATTAGGCAATGAGTCTGACATAATCACCAAGCAGATCACGGTAAACAAGAAACGCTCACCCTACAGCACCGCCATAAGTATCCCGGGCATACTCCAGGCCGAGAACTTTGACAAGGGAGGTGAAGGACTCACATTCCATGATGCCGACAGCAAGGATGAAGGCAATGCCGGTTACCGTACGGACAATGAGGGCGTGGACATAGTAAAGGAGAATAACGGCTATGCAATAGGCTACACCAGCCAGCAGGGAGAATGGCTGGAGTATACGGTCAATGTTGCCACCCAGGGCAAATATGCCATCAAGGCTACCGTATGCACCGGACTTGACAACGCTGCATTCAAGATAGGACTCATGAACGGCACATCCGAGACCAGACTTGCTACAGTTTCCCTGACCAACAACGGATGGGGCAATTACTACACCACATCCGAGATTAACCTGACCCAGGAGTTACAGGAGGGCCAGCAGGTATTCAGGATCACCGTAACAGGCGTATACTGCAACATTGACAAGATAGAGTTCATCCTTAAGGAGAGCACTGATGTCAACTACATCCCTGCCGACCAGGCTCAGATACCTTATATAAGATATAATCTGCAAGGTGCAAGAGTGGATGAGACTCACAAGGGTCCGGTTATAATGAACGGCAAGAAATACCTGATTGAGTAATACGCTCAGGGCATACAATGAAGCGGGCTGATCACTAAGGTCAGCCCGCTTTTATCTGTAAAAGGGTAATAATCAAGAAAAAAACCGCACCGGTGATGTGATGAGAACTCCGGAAATATAAGTTTTAGGCGCCCGGTCCCCTTTGTAATCCACCGACCGAAGGTTACCCCGTAAGGGGCGTGGCCCGCCATTGGAAACCAGAGCAATCCCGGTTCTCTGTATTTTTTGATGAGTCTCCCGATCTAACCCAGTGCGGTTAAGCAAATGTACAACAAAAAAGCGGGCGGAAATCAATCCACCCGCTTTTTAACTTATGTTTCCCAGCTTATTTAACCTTCTTGACAATAGCCTTGAAAGCCTCAGGGTTGTTCATAGCCAGGTCGGCGAGAACCTTACGGTTGATCTCGATACCTGCCTTATGGATAGCACCCATGAGCTGTGAATAGTTCATACCCTCAAGACGGGCAGCAGCGTTGATACGCTGGATCCACAGTGCACGGAACTCTCTCTTCTTGTTCTTACGGTCGCGGAATGCATAGGTCAGACCCTTCTCCCAAGTATTCTTGGCAACGGTCCAAACGTTCTTTCTTGCACCAAAGTAACCTCTGGTAAGACCTAAAATTTTCTTTCTCTTTGCTCTAGAAGCAACGTGATTTACTGATCTCGGCATAGTTTTTTGTTTTTTGAATGTCAGCGCCCATCAAAATAAGGTCTTAAAGCTGACAAATCGGTTAATTTCTTTTTTGACTGATCTCTTAATCGGGGTTATCTCATGCAGAGCAGATCCTTAACCATCTTAACGTTGGCCTGGTCCAGCAGAGTGAAGTGATCCAGATTTCTCTTACGCTTCTTAGTCTTCTTTGTCAGAATGTGGCTGTGATAAGCGTGCTTTCTCTTGATTTTGCCCGATCCGGTAAGAGCGAATCTTTTTTTAGAACCGGAATTAGTCTTTGATTTCAACATTGTTATTAAAAATTTTGTTTGTTATTATTACCGTACGCACCATGCCGGGGCGTATCGGAAAGTATTATTCGTTATCCTCTTCCTGCTTGGGGCCATCAGCCTTCTTGGTTGCTCCACCTTTCTTGGGCGATATGAATATTGTCATACGCTTGCCCTCCAGAATAGGTGCCTGCTCCTGCTTTCCGTACTCCTCAAGGTCTTTTGCAAAACGGGCCAGGATATTCTCACCCTGCTCTTTGAAGAGTATTGAACGGCCGCGGAAGAACACATAAGCCTTAACCTTGTCACCGTTCTGCAGGAAACCCATGGCGTGCTTAAGCTTGAAGTTGTAGTCATGATCATCAGTCTGGGGTCCGAAACGGATCTCCTTTACATCAATCTTGACCTGCTTAGCCTTGGCCTCCTTCTGCTTTTTCTTGAGCTGATAAATGAACTTTGAGAAATCAACTATTCTGCAAACAGGAGGAACTGCATTGGGTGAAATCAGGACCAGATCCAACTCCATCTCATCGGCTATTCTAAGTGCTTCGCGCAAAGGAACCACCTTGGACTCAATGTCATCACCGACTATACGGACCTCTCTGGCACGAATTTCATCGTTAACCTGAAACTGGTCACTCAAATTGTCTTTCTTCATTCAGAATAAATTAATCTCAAAATTGCTTTAAAAACTCTCAATTTGAACAGAAATAGCGCGCAAAATTACCATTTATTTATCATAGAATTAACTTCTTCGGCAATTTTTTTACCGAATTCGTCAATTTTCATGTTTCCAAGGTTCTCGGCACCCTGCTTACGTACGTTGATCTCACCGTTCTCGGCCTCCTTCTCACCTACTACAAGCATGTACGGGATGTGCTTAACCTCATTGTCGCGGATCTTACGTCCTATCTTCTCGTTGCGGTCATCAACAAAGCCGCGGATCTCATACTTGTCCTCAAGCTCCTTCTGAACCTTATATGCATAGTCATTGGCTTTCTCTGAGATAGGCAGGATGGCAACCTGATCAGGTATGAGCCAGAGCGGGAACTTACCTGCGGTATGCTCTATGAGCACGGCAACGAAACGCTCCATTGAGCCGAAGGGAGCGCGGTGAATCATAACCGGACGCTCCTTCTGATTATCTGATGCTATATACTCGAGTTCAAATCTCTGCGGCAGGTTGTAGTCAACCTGGATGGTACCCAGCTGCCAGCGGCGGCCCAGGGCATCCTTAACCATGAAGTCCAGCTTAGGACCGTAGAATGCGGCCTCTCCGTACTCAACGGTTGCCTTAAGCCCCTTCTCCTCACATGCCTCAACGATAGCGCGCTCAGCCTTCTCCCATACCTCATCGCTGCCTACATACTTCTCGTGATCGTTGGGGTCACGCAGTGATATCTGAGCCTCAAAGTTGTCAAAGTTCAGAGCCTTGAAGATGATCTCAATGATCTCCATCACGCGGATGAACTCACCCTTAACCTGATCAGGACGGCAGAAAATATGTGCATCATCCTGTGTGAAGCTACGTACACGGGTCAGTCCGTGAAGCTCACCGCTCTGCTCGTAACGGTATACGGTACCGAACTCAGCTATACGCAGAGGCAGGTCCCTGTATGAACGGGGCTGTGACTTGAATATGCAGCAGTGGTGGGGGCAGTTCATAGGCTTGAGCAGGTAGCACTCACCCTCCTCAGGAGTGGTGATGGGCTGGAAGCTGTCCTTGCCGTAGTGATCCCAGTGACCTGAGGTCACATAGAGCTGCTTTGAACCGATATGCGGAGTGATTACCTGCTGGTAACCGTAACGCTTCTGGATACGTGACAGGAAGTCCTGCAGGCGCAGACGCAGTGCTGTGCCTTTGGGCAGCCAGATGGGCAGACCCTTACCTACCATGTCACTGAACATGAAGAGCTCCATCTCCTTACCGATCTTGCGGTGGTCACGCTTCTTGGCCTCCTCAAGGAGTTCCAGATACTCGTCAAGCATCTTCTGCTTGGGGAATGTGATACCGTAGATACGGGTCATCTGCGGGCGCTTCTCATCACCGCGCCAGTATGCGGCCGATGTAGCCAGCAGCTTGATTGCCTTGATGGCACCGGTGTCAACCAGGTGCGGTCCGCGGCAAAGGTCAGTGTAGTTACCCTGTGTATATGTGGTGATGGTGCCGTCCTCAAGATCGGCAATGAGTTCATTCTTGTAGCTCTGGCCACGTGACTCAAAGAACTTGAGTGCATCGGCCTTGGATATCTCCTCACGAACCAGTTTCTCCTTCTTCTGAACCAGCTCCTTCATCTTGGCCTCGATGGCGGGGAAATCACTTTCCTTGATGGTTACGCCTTCGGGCGGCATGATGTCATAGTAGAATCCCTTCTCGATGGCAGGACCGATACCGAACTGTGTGCCGGGATAGAGTTCCTGCAGAGCCTCGGCCATAAGGTGGGCGCTGGTGTGCCAGTATGCATGCTTGGCCTCCTCATCCTCCCACTTGTGCAGTTTGATGGTAGCATCGGTAGTTATGGGGCGGTTGAGCTCAGTAATCTGATCGTTCACACTGCAGGCCAGCACATCCTGTGCCAGTCTCTGGCTGATGCTCTCAGCAATCTCATAACCGGTTACGCCGCTCTCATATTCGCGCACGGAGCCGTCGGGAAAAGTAATCTTTATCATGTTGTTATATTTTTATTCCAAATTTTAAGTCCGCAAAATTATGAAATTCTTTTCAATCAGTCGCCTTTGGAGAAGCGTTTTATTATATTATATGCGGAATATATGCCAAGTTCGCCGGCACGGCTCAAGTCACTGAACGCCTCATCCATACGGTTAAGCAGCACCAGTACCAGGCCTCGGTTATACCAAGCCTCAGCCAGACTCTCATCCAGTTCAAGTGTCTTGTCAAAATCAACCAGGGCGGCATGCAGGTCATTGGTTATGGCATGATATGTGCCGCGGTTGTAGTAGGCAAACGCAAATTCAGGTTCCAGGTCTATGACACGTGAAAGATCCCTGATGACAAGCTGGTACCCCGCATCGGATATGCCCTCGCTTACAGGTATTCCTCCGGCCTGGAGGTCCAGCTCATGATTCGCCTTGAGCATCTCAACCTGACGTGCCCTGACCTGTGAACGGCAGAACAGAACCGCCCAGTTGTCCGGATTTATGGACAACGCGTTGTTAAGGTCCTCCTCGGCATTTGAATAGTCCTGCAGCAGGAAGAAATCCAGAGCCCTGGCAAGCAGCTGGCACTCAGGATCTGAGACCAAAGCCTGTGTCCTGCGATCAATATCCTCAAACAGGCGTTTTATCTGTCTCTCATCCAGTTGAACCTCATTATTCTCAAGGAACAGTTCTGACATGAAGCAGCCTTTCAGATACAGGTCATCTACAGTCTTGCTGTAATGCACGTTACGGCCTACGCGACTGTTGTCCCTGAAGAATGTAAGACGGTAAGGATCAAGGAACTGCACATCAACATTGCGGTTCTGCACCTTGCCGCGGTACTCACTTGAGAATCCGGTGGAATTCTCCAGTTCATCATCAACCACTATCTTGCGGTAATTGCGAACATTCTTGTCAGAACTCTCACGGGTCTTGCTCTCATCCTCCTTGTCATCAGTATAACCCATGGCATTGTTGAAACGGCGGTTCTGCTCACGCAGCACCACCATGGCATCCTCCTCGGCACCACGGCGGTTACCCAGTTTCTCACGCACCTCACTGCGTATCTGATAGCCCTGGATAAACTGGGGATACTCTTCAAGCACACGTGTCATATCCTGCTCCGCACCGCGGTAATCGCCGGTATTGTCACGCAGGATACCACGATAGAATATAGCCATCAGGTTATCCGGCTCGGCCTCGATAACAAAATCAAAATCCTCTATGGCACGGTTGTCATCACCCACCTGGGCGCGCAGGTTTCCGCGGTTGTAATGGCCGGTTACGGTGCCGGGATCTATCATGATTGACATATCGTAATCAGACAGCGCACCGTTCAGGTTATCACGGAAATAACGTATCATGGCACGTGTGATATAGGCACCGGAGTTGGTAGGATCCAGACTGATGGTACGGTCCAGGTCCTCCTCGGCATCGGCATAAAGTTCCATACGGGCCAGCATCACGCCGTGGTGATGGAGCATATCGGCGTCAAACCTGTTTATCTCAACCGCCTTGTCCATCCACTCCATGGCGCCAATGGTGTCACCCTGCTCCCAGAGCAGGTCTGAACGCATGGCCATGCCCGGTGCGTACTTGGGTGAGTTGGCAATCAGGGTATCGGTAGCCAGGATGGCCTCCTCGCTGCGGCCGTCACGTACCAGGCTCAGGATCAGGTTATGCCTGAGCGAACTGCTCTCCGGATCCAGCTTAAGACCTGCCCGGAAATCACTTACGGCACCTTTGTAATTCTCCTGATACACACGCGCCAGGCCTCTCACCTGATAGCTGTTCACCACAAACGGATTACGTTCTATGGCGCTGTTGCAGTCCTGTTCTGCACCCATGTAATCCTCCAGCTGCAGTTTGGCAACAGCCCTATAGAAATAGGGCTCATAAAGGTATGGCTTGGCGTTTATGACCTGATTGAAATACTGTATGGAGAGTACGTAGTCATCAAAATGGAGAGCGGTTCGGCCCACCGACATCATACGGTCAGTGTTTATCTGAGCCTGCAGCGGAGCGCACAGCAGCCCCAAAGCCACAGTGCAGGCCGTAAGGATGGTCCGCCCTATCCTCATTTTACTTACGTGCTACCTTGACTTTATAGTCACAGTTGAACTTTCCGGCTGCAATGGATGCCAGAGACTTCTTGTTCATCTGCCTGCGCAGAGGAGACATGCGGTCTATGAAACATTTGCCGTCCAGATGGTCTATCTCATGCTGCAGCACACGTGCGGGGAAGCCCTCAAACCACTCGTCATGCTCCTGGAAGTTCTCATCCAGCCAGCTAACGCGCACGCGCTCCGGGCGGTTCACCTTCTCATGAATGCCGGGAAAGCTCAGACAGCCCTCCTCATACGGAACCATAGCCCCGTCAGTCTCTTCAATATAGGGATTGATATAGGTCTTGAAATAGCCCTTGAATTCAGGCTGGTCATCGGATATCACATCCAGGTCAACCACTGCAAGTCTGATGGAGAGTCCCACCTGAGGGGCGGCAAGGCCCACGCCCTCTGACTTGCGCAAGGTCTCAAACATGTCCTTGATAAGCTGATCAAGTCCTTCATAACTGCTGTCAATCTCTTCGGCCTCTTTCTTGAGGACACCCTGTCCATAGGTATAGATAGGTAAAATCATATCTCTTTGTATAGTTTTGAATCCATAAATGATTCCAGAATGATGGTTGCGCTGACCTCATCCACAAGGGCTTTGTTACGCCGGGCCATCTTGCCTATTCCGGACTCCAGAATGGCCCTCTGGGCTATTACCGATGTAAAACGCTCGTCAAACATCACCACCTTCTTATCAGTGTACTGTTTCTTTAGTTTCTCCACGAATGGCCGTATCTGCTTCATGCTGGCAGAGTCCTCACCGTTCATGTTGGTCGCGTACCCCACAACGATGATGTCAACCTGCTCCTTACTCATGTAAGAGGCCAGATAAGACGTCAGTTCATGAGTGGCAACCGTTCCCAATCCGCCCGGAACGATCCTGAGCGGGTCAGTAACAGCAATTCCGGTACGTTTGGTACCGTAGTCAATAGCTAGTATCCTGCCCAAAGCGTTACTTTCTGTAAAGGATCCAGGCGCTCTGGAAATCCTGATTGTCGGGATACTTGGCCTTGAACTTGCCGCGTTCTGTCACAGCCTCCTCCTTTGTGTCAAAGCTGGCGCAAACCACACGGTATGTCTTACCGGCCTCATTTACCACTACGACTGCTGCATAACCGTCCTTAACCAGACGCTCACGTAGTGCATCGGCATTGGCCTTGAGTGAGAAACTGCCGCATACTATTCCGTATGCCTTGATCTCCTCATCACCGGATACTACAGAGACCTTCTCCTCACGGACCGATACGTTTGCCACGTCATCGGCTGTAGCAACCTCATTCTGTGCAACAGGCTCCTCTATTACGGTTTTAGGCTCATCGCCACTTATTGCCTTCTCATATGCCTGCTTATAGGCATTCTGGCTTGACTTACACGCTGACAGCGACAGAACCGCACCAGCAACCAGCATAATGACTGTTGTTCTTTTCATAATCGTTACTCAATCAGTTTAAAATTAACGGTATCCGTTGCCAGATAACCCGAAACAACATTATCAGGAACAAGTCTCCAGTCTGAGACATGTCCCGTATTGACAACCATACCCGTTTCACGGGCAAGTGCCAGATTTGACATCATATAAAATCTTATATCAGCCTCAGTTGAACAGTTGAGCCTTGCGGCCATATCCTCCTTACTGAAACCGATAGCATTCAACACAGCTGACCCGGAGCCTGAATAGAGATAGGAGTTGATTGTAGTACGGTACATGCGGTCAGCCTCAAAAGGCTTGCCGTCAGACATGGACAGTATCTCAACCCGCTCTCCATACGGCTTTGTGACATCTATATTGTAGCTTATTCCTGCAGCCGATACAAAGCCAGACGCAGCCAGGGCCGGATAGCTGACATCACTTTCCGGATCCTTACGGAGTCTGAGCAGATGAGCCGGTTGGGTGCTCACATCATAATAATACATATCGGCCGAGTACTCAAGTACCTGTTTCACTTCACTGCCTCTGAGCATAACAGACACCATTGTGTTGTCATACTGATAGACGCTGAACATATCACGGATGTTAATGTCACCGGCCGGAATAAATGTCTTGGATGATACCGGAGCTGCAAGTGAAATCTCGGCGCCAAAGAAACCAAGCTGCATCTTATGCATGAAATCAACTGTTGTCGACGGCCTCCACAATGCTCCGTTGCACTCCAAAGGCTCCGACACCGTTCCAATGATGGAATCCGAGTAGTTGCGGACATCCTTATACCATCCGTGGAGTCTCATCATAAAGCCCCTGTCAGGCTTGAGTCCGGACACATCAACCAGTTGTCCCTGAGTGCTTACATCAAGTGTTCCGTCCTGACCGCGCTCCACTGTCAGCATGGCTACGGCAGCGTTACGTGCATACGGTCCAGCATTCATGACCAGCACGCTGTCACCACTGCAGTCAACAGCCTTGAAACAGGCCGGTTCATGGTCATGCCCGTATACTATCAGGTCAAATCCGGGAACCTGGGCGAGAATCCGGGGAATGGCATTCTCACAGGTGCCGTCCTCATACTCGTCACCCTCCACGTAACCGGTGTGCATGAGTCCGATAACCAGATCCACCTTCTCCTCATCCCTAAGGTAAGGAACGTAAAGTTGGGCAGCCTTGACAGGATCAAGCACGGAGAGGCCATCCAGTCTGTCGGCAGGGACAGAATAGTTCACCTTAGGCGTAACCAGCCCCAGGATACCCATCCTGATTCCGTCACGTTCCACAATGGTATAGGCCGGCATATAGTCTCCGTAAGAACTGAAACATACGTTTCCTCCCAATGCGGGGATATCACCCAGTTCGCTGCAGAACCGCTCATAGCTCAACGGACTTACGGAGAGGTCATGGTTGCCGAAAGTGACTGCGTCGCATTTCAGGGTTCTGAACGCCCTTGCAGGCAGGCTTGTACGGTAATACTGAGCCGTTATGTCCTGATATACCTCAACTGATCCCTGCAGGTTGTCTCCGCAATCCAGGTATACCAGATTGCGGTTGGCCCTACGCTCTTTCTTGAGCAGAGTGGCAATCTTGGCAAGTGACCCCGGTCTCTCGGTTCCGGTAAGCAGGTCATTGCTGAAAATACAACCATGGACATCAGTAGTGGACACCACACAGATGGTCTTGGTGCCGTCACCTGCGCATGAGCAGAGAACGGCACACAGCACAACGGTTGCCAGTATCTTGAATCGGCCTGTCATCACAGTCTGAACGTCAGATTCCCAGATCCTTCTTGAATCCCTCAATCTTCTTCATGGCATCGGCCTGTACCTTGAGGTAATCCTTCTTGCTAGCCATAGGCAGTTTGGCCTCCATGTAGAACTTTATCTTGGGTTCGGTACCCGACGGGCGTACCGATATCTTGTCACCTGCGGCAGTGAAGTACTGCAGTACGTTTGACGGCTCCGGCATAATGAGGTCAGTTACCTTGCCGGCGGCATCGGTCTGCTTGAGAAGCTTGAAGTCCTTGATGAGAACCACCTTCTCACCTGCCAGACTCTTGGGCGGGTTGGCGCGGAACTGCTCCATCATGGCCTTGATTTCATCGGCGCCGCTCTTACCGGGCTTGACTACGCTTACGGCTGACTCCTGTGAGAATCCGTACTCCTGATAAGCATCCAGCAGCAGGTCCCAGAGAGTCTTGCCGTTCTCCTTGGCCCATGCGGCAATCTCAGCCATCAGTGAGCAGGCCGATACGGCATCCTTGTCACGTACAAAGTCCTCGGCCAGGAAACCGAAGCTCTCCTCACCGCCGCCGATGTAGTGCTTGCCCTTGGCGTTCTCATCGGCAATGACCTTGGCAATCCACTTGAAACCGGTGTAGCAGTCAAACATCTCAAGGTTGTTCTTCTCTGCAATGCGGCTGATGACCTCAGTGGTAACGATGGTCTTTACTATGTACTCCTTACCGGTCATCTTGCCCAGCTTGGTGTACTGCGTTATGATGTAGTAGAGGAAAATCATTGCGGTCTGGTTACCGTTGAGCAGGGTTAGCTCACCCTTGTCATCACGGCAGGCCACACCCAAACGGTCAGCGTCGGGGTCCGATGCCATAACCACGTCGGCATTCAGCTTGCGTGCCAGGGCCAGAGCCATGGTCAGAGCCTCAGGGTACTCGGGATTGGGTGATACTACGGTGGGGAAGTTGCCGTCAGGTATCATCTGCTCAGGAACGCAGTTCACGTTGGTGAATCCCCACTGCTTAAGTGAGCGCGGAATCATTACGCGGCCGCAACCGTGCAGCGGAGTATATACGATGCAGATATCCTTGTTGCGCTTAACCAGATCGGGATCTATGCAGATACCCTCAATTGCATCCAGATAGGGTTTGTCAACCTCCTCACCTATGATCTGTATCAGGGCGGGGTTACCGTTGAACTTGATATCCTGAACTTTTACCTTGGCTACCTCATCAATGATGCCGGTATCATGCGGAGCCAGCACCTGTGCGCCGTCCTCCCAGTATGCCTTGTAACCGTTGTACTCACGCGGGTTGTGGCTGGCGGTCACGTTCACGCCGCTCTGGCAGCCCAGATAACGGATGGCGAATGAAACCTCAGGTGTGGGGCGCAGGTCATCAAACAGATATACCTTGATGCCGTTGGCGCTGAATATGTTTGCTACGGTCTCGGCAAACAGACGTCCGTTGTTACGGCAGTCATGTCCTACTACGACCGATATCTCCTTACGCTCCTTGAAGTTCTTGTTCAGATAGTTGGCCAGACCCTGGGTAGCCATACCCACGGTGTATATGTTCATGCGGTTTGTACCTGCGCCCATGATTCCGCGCAGACCGCCTGTGCCGAATTCAAGATCCTTGTAGAAGGCATCTATCAGATCTGACTTGTCATCCTTAGCCAGAAGAGCCTTCACCTCTTCACGTGTCTTTTCATCGAAAGAACTGCCCAGCCACTCCTGTGCCTTGGCAGTTACCAGTCCCATTAAATCATCCATAGTAATTAAAGTTTCTTTAGTCAGTTATACGCGCTATGCGTGCAAAAGACAAAAGTAACAAATTCACTTGATAAGTTCAAGAGAAAAGGCCTAAAAAACCTGACACAAAATTAATGCTTGTGATATTTGCGGAACACCTTGAAGAGTACCCCCGGCACGAAGGTGGTATGTTCCTTGAAGAAATGCAGCGTAACCGATGAGGCGCAGATGCACATGGCAATACTCAACCCATAGCCCATGACACCGCCATTAATGATTCCGTATGTTGCTGCAACCACGAAAGCGCCCTGCATAAGAAAGTTCCTTACAAGAGCAGAGTCCATCCGATAACCGTAACGCAGTTTGCTTATAAGCAGCACCAGTATCAGATAGAACACCTCCCATACAGCCAGAGCGAGTCCGACTCCGTTAATTCCGCCCAGCCTATATCCCAGTACAACACATACTATCAGCAAGATATTGTCCATCACCTCCTGAATCACATATATCAAGGAGTCACTCTTGACAAGGACACAATAGGCTACAGGCATGCCCACAGCCTTGAAATAGACACCGGCAACAGCCATCTGCGACAGCAGTATGGTATCAGTGAATTTTTCATACCCCAGGACTACATAGACCACCGCCGGCACGCATACCATGAAGAGTATCACGGCAGGTGCCGCAATCATACACAATGCAAGTGACTGGTTGTTCATGAGCGAGTGCGCCCGCCCCATATCATTGCCCGCCGCAGAGAGACTGGGAAAGAACTCAGAATCCAAGCCGGACAGCACTATAGATGTAAAGCTCGCCACCAGCGCATGATAACCGGCACTGTATATACCCACAAGCTCCTCACCGCCCTGCTCCATCAGGAACTTGGCCACGAATGACCATGCCCAAGCACCCGCAAACGCAGCGAACGTAAGGAACAGTCCCATCTCTATCATTCCTGTACCCTGACGCAACAGGCTCCAGCTGAACGGACGTACCCTGTATGCAAAATAGCGGAATGAGTAACAGCAGGTAACCACCATACTGTTCAGCACGCTCATAGCAAGTGCAATCACAATGCCGTCATACCCCAGGAACCAGTATAGCGGTACCGATATGCAGAGTGACAGGAGCTCAGCAAGGAACATGCTCAGGGCAAGCTGGCGCAGCCTTCCGGTAGCTTTGAGAATGGCAATCTCACCGTTCGTCACCGCTGCCGCTGCCACAGATATGGAGAGTATCATGAAACTCACCGTATAATCGGCAGAACCGTCAAAGGCACGGCGGCTCAGCACAGGGGCAAGAACCAGACACAGCACCGTACCCACTATAGCGGTTAGCATAGCCCAGCTGCGGGTTAGCAGTATCTTATGTTCCAGACAGCCAGGTTCAGGATCGGACTCACATTTTGAGATTTCCGGTACGGCTACCGTCATCAGGCCCAGATTGGTGGAGTTGCGTATCAGGTCCGTATTACGGTTCAGGTTCTCGATGATGCCAAAGCCCATAGGCCCCAGCAGACGTGACTTGAACATGTTGTTGAGCAGCTTCACGAGCATGGAGAACCCATGAACACTGCCAAACACGCCAGTATATTTCAGGATTCTGTCAAACCTTTTCTTATCGGGCTCTGTAGCTTTTATCTCACGCTCTCTTTTCTCCACGTTCAAATAACGTAATATAGCCCTCAAAATTACATCTTTCCAGAAATAAAAATACTATTTTTACGTTTGTAACAAAAAGAGACAAAACCGGCATGAGCCACATCAGCCCCACACTTGATATCCTCATCTCAACCATCGGCAGCCGCATATCCGGCATCCCGTCAATGCTTCTGTCTGAGCGCAGCGGCGTGAGATACATAGTGTCAGTGCAGCATGAGGGCCCCGCCGACAGCGTTGCCATTCCCTTAGAACTCAGCTCACGCCAGGATGTAAGCATCGGACTCATTCCCGGCCGCGGGCTCTCACGCAACCGCAACAACGCCATCCGCATGTCCACCGCGCAGATCTGTCTCATTGCCGATGATGACAACCGTTACCTACCGGAGCATATTGACACCATACTGGACGTCTGGAGCAGCAACCCCGATGCCGATATCATCACCTTCCAGGCCCAGGACTATCAGGGAGAGCCGCTTCACCCCTATCCGGCACCATATGTATGCTCACAGGAGATAACATTCCGCCGCCAGAGCATCATGGCCCGTAACCTGTTCTTTGATGAGCGGTTCGGTCTGGGCAGCCCGCTGCTCTGCGCCGGTGAGGAGGATGTCTTCATTTCCGATGCCCGCAAAGCCGGACTCACCGTCAGGTACATACCACGCGTGATAGTTCAGACCGATAAGCAGACCACCGGCACACGGTTCCTTACAGACAGCAAGGTACAGATTACCAAGGGTGCCGCATTCAGACGTATCTACGGAGTGCCAAGTGCCATATGGCGCACCTTCAAGGAGGGCGCCTGGTATCTCATACACAAGGGAGCCAACCCGTTCCCCATCATTCGCCACATGCTCAAAGGAATATGGATATTACGATAGTCATACCCGCATACAACCGCAAGGCGCTGCTCAAGCACACGCTGGGCACCATACTGCGCAGCCCTCTGAGCAGCGTACCCATCATCGTGGTTGACAACGCCAGCACAGACGGCACGCAGGAGGCTCTGGCAAGCTTCATATCCGCCCATCCCAATATCAGCATGACCACTGAGAGCAACCGCAACGCAGCCGCGGCCCGCAACCGAGGACTCTCCCTGGTCAAGACCACCTGGGTCTATTTCTTTGATTCCGATGATGAGTTTGAGGATCTCCCTCACAAATGGGATGACAAGGCAGACATGATAGCCTTCCCCACCCGCCAGAAGTTTGAGAACAAGGTCACCGTACGCGCATACAGCCCCGTGGCCGACCCCGCCATACATATTCTGAACAGCATGTTGAGTACCCAGTCCATGATATTCCGCACATCATGGCTAAAGCAGATTGGAGGCTGGAACACCACCTGCCGTATCTGGGATGACTGGGAGCTTGGCGAGCGGGCCCTACTGGCCCAGCCCGTGCTGCAATGGATAACCGGCCGTGCCTATCACACCATCAATGTCCATGACGACAGCCTTACCGGCCCCAGTTTCAAGTCACGTTACAGGCTCCAGCTGGAGGCCATACAGCAGGCGCTCATCAACACCGGCAATGCCAGCCGGCATGACTCAGAACGCTGCCGCAAGGCCCTGATGCTGCGCACCTGCATACTGAGCGGCCAGCTGCTGCATGAGGGTGACAAGAAGGCATCGGCCCAATGCCGTGAGTTCATAACAGAGAATTTTGGCAGCAAGCCGCATGGCCGCATGGCCGGATGGCTGCTTGAGCAATACGCTGCAATGGGCGGACGCGGAGCCTGGCGTATCGCGGTATGGATCATCAAAGAGAGAAAGAGCAAATGAAGATACTGTTATTGGGAGAATACAGCAACGTACACAACACGCTGGCCATGGGGTTCCGTGCTCTGGGTCATCAGGTCACCGTTGCAAGTGACGGAGACAGTTGGAAGAACTACCCCCGTGACATAGACCTTAGTCGCGATATCACAAGGCGCACCGGTGTCATCCCCTTCTTGTGGAGACTTGCCAAGGCCCTGCCCAAGATGAGAGGCTATGACGTGGTCCAGATCATCAACCCCATGTTCCTGGAGCTCAAGGCAGAACGTATCATGCCTTTCTACCGATACCTGCGCCGCCATAACGGCAAGATAGTGATGGGAGCGTTCGGCTTAGACCACTATTGGGCAAGTGTAAACACCACTATCAAGCCCCTGCGCTACAGCGATTTCAATTTCGGCAGCCAGCTGCGCACCGACCCTGAGGCTGAGCTCTATTACCGCGAATGGACAGGAACTCCCAAGGAGAAACTGAACAAAGAGATAGCATTGGATTGTGACGCCATAATAGCCGGTCTGTATGAGTACTGGGCCACCTACAATGAAATTCACACCGTTTGTCCCGATGGACGGGAGATACGTGACAAAATGCGCTTCCTGCCATACCCCATTGTCATGCCCGCAATCTACCGCACATCATTCTTTGGAGGTCCTGTCAAACTGTTCATAGGTATCAGCCGCAACCGTTCGGCCTATAAGGGGACCGACATAATGCTTAAAGCGGCAGAGTGCCTCAAGAGTAAATACCCTGACAAGCTGGAACTCAGAGTTGTTGAAGGGGTTCCGTTTGATGAGTACTGCCGTATCCTTGACGGAAGTGATGTCATTCTTGACCAGCTTTACAGCTATACTCCGTCCATGAACGCCCTGCTGGCCATGTCAAAAGGCATCATCGTAGTGGGAGGCGGCGAGCCCGAGAACTATGAAATCCTGGGTGAAAAGGAGCTGCACCCCATCATCAACGTACAGCCCAACGAGCAGAGTGTCTATGATGAGCTGGAGCAGCTCATACTGCACCCGGAGCGCATACCGGAGCTTAAACGTCAGTCCGTAGAATACGTGCGCCGCCACCATGATTACATCAAAGTGGCGGCACAGTATATTGATTTCTACTCAAAAATCTGATTCAGGAGCGTGTTTCTTACGCAGTTTCCACCTGATGTCCGAACACAGACGGCGGAAATATGTCCCGTAATCATACAGGAACCTGAGTGACGGCAGGGATAGTACCAGCAGCACTGCAGCTATCTTCCAGTTGAACAGAATGAAATAGATCAGCGACCACACAACCACAGCCGGGATGGCAAGCCCCAAGCGTACACCGTAACGTGCGGTATTGTAGAACGCATCATCCTTGACACCTCTCAGGATAAGTGCTATGGGAATCCACTTGATTGAGCCCACAATTGAGCAGAAGCAATAATAAGGCACTCCCAGCAGAGCTATCAGTATTTTCATGAGAAGGCAGAATCCCTTGCATTCATTTGCAATGGCAAATACAGATATACCGTTCTGTATTCTCCACAGACGCAGCTGGTCAACCTTACCGAACAGTTCACGTGCGGCATCGGGATCCTTCTCCTTGAGTTCCAAAGCCTGAGCTATGGCATATTTGTCAACAGCCTGAATCTTAAGCAGGCCTCTCAGCTTCTTTCCGTCACGTGACTCAATCTCCTTAAGTGCCTTCTTAAAGTACTGGGGATTGCCGGCCTTAAGCTTGGCATACTCCCAGATTGCATCATAATCCTCATCATCGGGCACATAGACAATCTGCTCGGCCAGGCTGCGGGTAAGTATCTCACGCAACTGCTGCATTGCAACAGGCAGGGGCTCGTCCGTATGCTGACTGATGAATTCAGTTATGTTAAGCGGCTTTCCGAATCTGATGAGCACGTCATTCCTGAAACGGAAATAATCACCATACTCAACGCCGATAGGCAGGATATAGACCTGTCGGCCGTCCTTGGACTGCTCAATCGCCGATTCCGCTATATGGAATATACCCTTACTCAGCTTAAGCAGCGAGTGCTTGGGTCTGTGTGTAGCCTCGGGGAATATTACGAAAGGAACCCCGTCCATGATAACGCCGGTAGCCTTTGCAATAGCCTCATCATTATGCTTCACTGCGTCAATGCCGTCCCTTATGCGGTAGATAGGCATCACACGCAGGAATGACAACGCCTTCCTGGCCCACTCCTTCTTGAATATATCTGCCCTGGCTACGAACACCTTACGGCCACGGGTTGATGAAAGCATCACCATGGGGTCCATAAGGGCGTTGGTATGGTTTGCTGCCCATATCACGCTACCGTCAGTAGGTATGTTTTCAGTGCCTTCTACCTGATATCTTCTGTAAGAGCTCCTTACTGACCAGTCAACAAAATATTTAAGGAAAGTATATAACCAATCGGGGTCCTGAATCTTCTCTCTCATTTCTTATGTAAAAATTTGGACAACTCGCCGGTATCGAATCCGGTGAACCTGAAAACGGTTCCCAGAATAAGGCCAGACACGATATGCCATACACCCCACCAGGCTGTCACAAATACCATACCGCCTTTGGCAACCTCGGGCGGGAAAATGCCGGTATTGAACAGCAGCAACAGTCCCAATCCTGAATTCTGCGTTCCTATCTCAAGCGTCACGGCACGACGGTCCTTCACAGGAGTCTTACCGATAGTTGAAGCGGCGTAGCCCACTCCAAAGCCTAGCAGATTGTGAATCAGCACTATGATGAAAATGTAACCTATATATTCTTCAAAAAGGATTATGTTCTGTGATATCATTATGGCGGCCACAACAATGAATACCGCGATTGACAGATATCTCATAAGCTCCTTGAGCTTGGCCGATGCATTAGGTGCGAACTTTACGGTTATCAGACCCAGCAGCACAGGAACTCCGATAATCAGTATCACCGTCATGGCAATCTGGATAGGCGGAACCTGAAGAGTACGCAGCACCTCACCGGCCCTGGAATCCATGTACTTGACATAGAGGCCACCCCAGATGGCATAGTTTATGGGAGTGAATATGGGTGCCCCCAGGGTTGTCACCGTGCTCATAAGCACAGAGAGCTCGGCATTACCCTTGGCATAGGATGTCATGAAATTTGAAACCGCGCCGCCGGGGCATGAAGCCACCAGGATAAGGCCCATAGCCACCAGAGGGGGAATGAAACCGCGCAGCAGCACACACATCAGGAATGTCACGAACGGCAATACCAGCCACTGGCAGACCAAGCCTATGAACAGTGAACGCGGACGGTTGAACACGCCACGGAAAAACTGGGGTTTCAGGCCCAGAGCCACGCCATACATAACAACTGCCATGAACAGCAGCAGAAGCCAGTTTCCGGTCCTGTTGAAGTTTATGGCAAGTGTATCAAGCTGTTGAAGACTCTCGTACATATTTCCGGGTTCTTTCGTTCAACTATAAACGGCGCAAACTTAACAAATATCCTCCAAACAACCAAAATCAAAATAGATTCTGTACCTTCGTGCAGCAAACCACCAGACGACAGCATGAAGATTCTCCTTATAACGGTTGGAAAGACAGATCAGCAGTGGCTCTCAGAGGGCATAAGCCAGTATGTGGAGCGGCTCACTCATTTCTGTCAGTTTGAGTTCCAGGTCATCCCCGACATACGCAACACGCGCAGCATGGATGCCGGGACGCAAAAGGTACGTGAAGGAGAACAGATCCTTAAACTGCTGCAGCCGTCCGATGACGTCTACCTGCTTGATGACAAGGGCCGTGAAATGACATCGCCCGATATGGCGCAGTGGCTCCAGAAACGCATGTCACAATCCACCAAGCGCCTGGTATTCATAATTGGTGGCCCCTACGGCTTCTCGCCCGATGTCTACAACCGCGTACCCGGCCGCCTGTCACTCTCCAGGATGACATTCTCCCACCAGATGGTCCGCCTCATATTCGTAGAGCAACTCTACCGCGCCTTCGCCATCCTAAACAACCTCCCCTATCATCACGAATAAAAATCCGTATCCAACACCTACGGCATTGGATTAATAAATACATTTCCCCGTGCGTGACCCAAATCCGCACAAGGTTTCCAGCTGCACCCAGTAAAACTAAGGCCTCGCGAGCAAAGCTAGCGAGGTCTTAGTTTTACCCAGCCTGGAAGGCCGGCAGAGTGGAATGGAATGAAATGGGAAAAACACCTATAACCCAGCCATTAAAATGGCTGGATCTTTCCAAACATAAATACGTTTCCCCATGCGTGTCCCCAATCCGCACAATGTTTCCAGCTAGGAGTAAAAATTAAGGCGCCCATATGGCGCCAAAATTTTTACCCGGCCTGGAAGGCCGGCAAGCGAAGTGAAACGAAGCGCGTTTCCTGAAGGAAACTAAAAAAAGGTTGTTTCTAATACGCAGATAGGTTTCCATCCCGAGACTTTTAGGCCCAAAGGGCCACAAAAGTCAAAGAATACCGAGCGTCGCGAAGCAGCGAGAAACCCGCCGGATGGTACTCAACAAAATGAATTAACCCCAGAAATAACCGTCTCAACCTCCCTGTCTGATAGAACCGGACTGATAGGTAAACTAAGCTCCCGCTCATGAATTCTCTCCGTAACGGGAAAACTCAACCCGCCCCACTCCGAGTAACATTCCTGCTTATGAGGAGGAATAGGATAATGAATAAGAGTCTGAATCCCCTTATCCGCAAGATGCTGCTGCAGCTCATCACGCCGCTCACAGAACACAGGGAACTGATGCCAAACGTTTGACTGCTCAGGCAGCAGTTCCGGCATACTTATCAAAGGATTCTTAATACCTTCAAGATATCTTGCCGCTATACGTTTGCGCGCAGCGTTATCCTCATCCAGATGAGCCAGTTTGACGCGGAGCACAGCCGCCTGAACCTCATCCATACGGCTGTTACGTCCCTTGTATCGGAACACATATTTCTCACTTGATCCGTAATTGGCCAGTGTGCGGATGGTATCGGCCAGGATTCCGTCATCGGTAGTAACGGCACCGGCATCACCCAGAGCACCCAGGTTCTTACCGGGATAGAAGCTGTGTCCGGCTGCATCGCCCAGTGATCCCGTGCGGCGTCCGTTCAGAGTCTCACAGCCATGAGCCTGTGCGTTATCCTCAATCAGTTTGAGCCCGTGACGGCGACAGATATCGGCCATACGCCCGGACCATGACAGACGTCCGTAAAGATGCACCGTAATGAGTGCTTTGGTACGTGGTGTTATCAGACCCTCTATCAGGTCCTCATCAATCTCCAGAGTCTCCCATTTAGGCTCCACCGGAACCGGTTTCAGCCCGTTGTCCGATATAGCCAGGATGGTTGCGATATATGTGTTGGCCGGAACCAGCACCTCATCGCCCGGCTCCATCACGCCCAACTCCATATATGCACGCAATATGAGCCACAGCGCATCCAAACCGTTGGCACATGCCACACAGTTGCGCGCACCTATATAATCGGCATACTCGCTCTCAAATGCGCTCACCTCCGTCCCCAGCAGGTAGCGCCCGCTATCTACGGCACGCAGTACGGCTGCATGTATTTCATCGGAGTATTTCTCTGTAATCTTTCCTAACGGCAAGAACTCTATCATCTCTCAGAACAGCATTTCATATGTATTGAAAATAACCGCACGGCCGCCGAATCCCTCTTTCTGGAATATCAGCCCCTCATTAAGATGGTTTCCGCCATACAGTGTAGAGCCTCCAAAGTCAAAGAACCTGCGCCCAGAGTAGACATCATCCAACAGAGTTCGGAACAGCAGGTCCAGAGCTCCGCTCTCCTTACCCTCACTGCTGGCGGCGATATACTGGGTGCGGGCCACCTGACCAGTGTCGTATATCACGGTTCCTGCAATGGTCCTGCCCTCATCCCTTACCACATACAGCTTTATTGAATCCGGGAACCGGCTGTGCAGCAGACGTATCTCATCAACCGTATGAACGGGTTTTGACTCATATTTGTCACGCAGCAGGTCATCCAGTATGGACCAATACTCATCCAGGTCTTTGCCGAAATCGGCCTCCTTAACCTCCAGTCCCTTCTTAAGGGCCTTCTTGCAGCCGCGTTTGCGCAGCTCCCTGAACGGCAGGCGGTTTGTAAAATCCACCACCGATGCCACCTCGGTCTTCTTGATAGTGGCGCCGTTACGGAACAGGGCATACATATCCTCCTCCGATGGCAGCGAGCAATATATATATGGTATAGGGGTGTATATCCAGCGATTTGCTCCAAGGTTCTTTTTCATCCACGTCTTGGCGCATTTGAACACCTGCAGGGCGTCATCGATAGTAAAACCTGAGTCTGTTATCAGACCTCCGTAAGTCAGGCCGCCGTGTGACTTTACCGTCTGCTCACTCTCCACCCAGTTGGCCGGGAGCAGGGCTATCAGCTTACCTCTCTTATAGAACATAAGTGAGCGGTCAACAAAACGGTCCGAATGGTAATCCATATAATCACGGTCCAACAGGAACGTGCCGTTCTTGGAATCCCTTACAAATGCATTCCAGATATCCTTCATGGATGGATCGTACGGAGTAACGGTAACAAGGTTCTCGGCACATTCGGGTTTGTCCTGAACATAATCATCCTCACTGTAAGGATAAGACGCGAACACCATCACGGCCGTCCCCGGAGCAAAATCCTTAAGCTCACACCAAATGCCGGGCGGGAGCAGTATTCCTCTGGATGCATCATCCATGAGCACATGCGCCTTATTGGTTCCGTCATCAATCAGCAGATTGAAGCTGCCGCTTACGGGGACCAGCACCTGGGCCGATTCAATATGAGAATGGCCTCCGCGAGTCTTGCCTTCCGGGATTCCGTACATCCAGAACATCCTGGCAATATGAAAAGGTATGTGATTCAGTCCCTCTGCGAATGACAGATTACCCCTATCGTCTTGAAACTTAGGGAAATCAATCATACGGCATCCGCCGGGAAGTATAGTATATCTTTCTTTTGTCATAGCACGTGTTACAACACAAAGATAACGGATATTTGGCGGGATTGTTGTTTTTTTAAAAAATATCGCTCTAAAACTTGCAAGAGTCAAAACTGTGTCTTACCTTTGTGCCCGCTTAAGGATGCCGAACAACGGTTCCCAAGGAAGTTTGGGTGAGTGGCTGAAACCAGCAGTTTGCTAAACTGCCGTACGGGTTACCGTACCGGGGGTTCGAATCCCCCAGCTTCCGCCTCCTTTAAGCAAACATACGATAACCGAATGGCGCTTTCATCTAACGGTTAGGATACAAGATTCTCAATCTTGGCATACGGGTTCGATTCCCGTAGGCGCTACAAAATAGGCCCGAGCAATCGGGCCTTATTTTGTAGCGCCTACGGGAATCGAACCCGGTGCCCTAAAGGGCACTGGCCGCTAAAGCGGCTTCGGGTCCCCTCTTTTTAGTTTGCTATCGCAAACGCGCTCCATTTCATTCCGCTTGGCGGCCTACCCGGCCGCTCTCGCTCGCATACTCGCTTCGCCCCAATACGTTTGTACCTGCGTGATGCTTCATAACTTCGCCCCAATACGTTTGTACCTGCGTGATGTTTCACACAATACACTTGTACCTGCGTAGGATTTGGAGGTATTCATTGGTGGGTTTTGACGGAAAATTGTAGATTTGTGGAGGAATAATGATCTGTTATGATGGAAATGAGCGGAGGGATGCCATTGATATCTGTTGTTGTACCTGTTTACAA
>Ga0265298_10000355_pt1 | contig 68990 bp, 60 predicted proteins | sample AusTroGonzalo_MG_3_FD_193486 | JGI IMG/M metagenome (GOLD analysis project Ga0265298, IMG submission 193486) | Bovine rumen microbial communities from tropical cattle in Woodstock, Queensland, Australia - Gonzalo_01 | ecosystem: Host-associated > Mammals > Digestive system > Stomach > Rumen ... | reverse complement strand
TAAACTTCTGTGACATGTGAATAAATGATTTAGTTAAACATAGGCCGTTGATGCCGAGGGGGGATCTTTGGCTTAAGGAGATGCCTTCTATGAGCTATCCGGATAGGCTCTATGGGTCATGGAGATAGGGTCTATACCCCTATAGGGATTATCTCCATCAGTCGTAGATGACGTCTCTTTCACCGAAAGGGATTATCTCCTTCACCCTTACTTGGGGGGTGCTCGGCCCGCTGGCGTTATCGGTTACAAAGGTACAACATCTTGAACCGCCGGTTGTGGCCTTCTGTGGTCTTCTGTGGGATAACATGGTGTCAGGTGGTTTTTAGGGCTCTCCGAGATAATGGAAGATCAGGGCGACCTCCTTGGGCGTAAATGTCTTGGAGCGCGGCGACATGCCACATGCCTTCAGGGCATCGCTGAGCTGACTGTTACGACGGATCCAAAGGTTGAGGTTGTTCAAGGCTCCGCCTTTGGTCTCAGAGTCGGGGAAGTAGAGCATGGCAAGCTCGGATTTGCGGTAAGAGCGTTTGTTCATTGTTGACTATTGATGTTTTTTAGATTTACTTTTTTTACTGTTTAGTGACGGATGACGGATGTGACGGATGTTTTTAAACTTTTCTCGCGTGTACGCAGGAACTTTTGCGGCGCTGAGAGTTCCTGCGTACACGCGTGAGGGTTTTGCAGAAACCATCTGTCATCCGTCATCCGTCACACTTCAGAAGGGGTCGGGTTCATCGTCGGTGGTATTTTCGTTAGCTAACATACGCAGACGGGCCTTGATCTCGTCGGCCTGGCGTTGGACAACGAGATAACCACGGGAATGAGCCAGACGAGTCTGACTAAAACCCTGTTCCATGAAAGCACGCCCCAGATTGACGGCACTGAGCTGATGGGATGTGTTGCCGCCGATGATCTGCAGGGCGCGCGCCACGGGCATGAACTCGCCTGTGTCGCCGCCTGACGGCTTACGGAAGTACACATCGACCAGCTCGTGCTCGAGCTTCGGGGTCTCAAACTGACGGTTGTGCTTCGTCAGTCGTAGGATCTCCTCTCTCGAGAACCAGAACTGATAGCCGCTCTTGTACAGGCGGTAGGCCTCGGCATAGATAGCCTCGTAGTCGAAAGGATGGTCGCGCGGCGAACGGATATTTTCCACCTCGAAGGGCAGCCAACGACGGTTGCCCGTAGGGTCGCTGAGGAACATGGTGTTGTTACCCGTGCCGCAGAACGAGGCGATATGCTTGCGGTGCTCGTGGTAACGGGCATAGGCAGCACGCTCGTCGATCGACGGCATGGTGACGGCAGCCTTCAACTGGTTCAGTTCGGCGGGCCGCATGGTATCAAGCTCCTCGCAGCACACCAGGCCGTACTGGGCCAGCGTGAGCAGGTCGTCGCGACCCATGCGGTTGGCATTGGTCTTGGTGTAGAAATACTGTTTCAGCTCGGGCGGCAACAGGTAGTTGAACCAGGTGGTCTTATAGGATCCCTGCTCACCGATGAGCACCAGGATGACGTTGTTCACCACCGACTCGTCGACCCATGCCGCGACCATCGCCACCAACCACTTGCGCAGATAGTCGCAGAAGAGGGCCTGCTCGGCCTCGCCACCCTTCACCGTGACCGTCTCGGCCAACTGGCGGATGGGGTCTGCACGGTCGGCCTCATTGCCGGGTGGCGACAGTGCCGACAGGTAGGCAAGGAACGGGTGGAAGTCGGGCACATAGTCGCTCTCGATGACACGGAAGATGTCCTGCACATTCACCCGCTGCCTCTCGGCCATCCTCGTCCACAGCGAGTTGACGGTATGGTCGGTGATAGGCTTCCACATATCGTCGTCGCGGTATTCCACCCGACTGGTGATGACATTCCGACGCAGTTGGATGCTCTCTGAGAGAAACCGTCTGATATCCTCGACGGTGGCGTTACTGCCGTCGCCGTCGGTGCGCTGCCACGGGCGCTTCTGACCGCCACGGATGCCGTGGTCGTCCGGACTCGACCGGTAGCAGCTGGCAATCACCGAAGCAGCCTTGTCGTAGTCGGCGAACATCTCGGATGCCCAGCTCTCGGCCACCTCCTCACGGAAACCGAACTGGTTGAGCTTGTAGCCCACACGCATCACATAGTCGTTATGGGAGCCGGGGGCATACGTCGCGCCCTCGGCTTCGACCTCCTGACGGATGGTCTGATCGTAACAGGCCTGCAGGCGTTTCAGCTCGCGCCGTCGTCGCTTCTCGGCCTTCTGCTGCTTCAGGGCCTCGCCACTGCCTGCCTGTATCTCGGCGGCCGTGAACGCCACGGCCTCGGGATTATGATACACGGTCGGGTCGTGGCACATCACGCTCAGGCGCGTCACGTCCTTACACTGACCGTCGGTCTCGACACCCAGCAGTCGGGCGAAGTAGGCATTGCCATGGGCAAAGGCCTTGGGATAGAACTGCATCTGCCGCTGTAGGTCGTACGACGGGTCGAGGTCGTAGCGGTAGATGACGCGCAGGCCGTGGCCGCTGACGGTCGTATAGCACAACAGGGTGTGCGGGTCGGCCTCGATCCTGCTTTTCAGCTCGTCGAGGGGGATAGCCCCGGCGGTGTCCACATGATCGATGTCGACCAGTGAGAGGCCTGTCAGTGCGACGATGTGCGTCTTGGCCTTGCCGTCCTTGAACAGACTCGGCACGGCAAACAGAGGGCAGAGGTCTTTGAGACCCTTGCCCGGATCGCTCCGGTGCGACTCGGTGAGATGGCGCAGCGACTGGTCGTCCCTGATCATCCGTACCACCGCCTCCATGTCTGTCACGGAGGGGCTTGTGTCCCGGAAATGCTTGAAGTATGATAGTTCCATTGGCTATCAGTATTGGTCCGGGGCAAAGGTACGAAAAAAGGGTGGACATTGGGGTGCCAGTAGGCACAGCTGCTGTGCCTGCTGGCACCTATCTGTATGTCAATTAATCAGGTTTTTGAGAATATCCTGAAACTGGTACGCCTGATGTTGATTGAATGCCCGCGCATAGTCACTGCTCATGCCGCGGCGCTTCCATAGATCCTCGAACACCTTCCATCTTCTCTCCTGGATACCCAGGTGAGTGGCCATGGCGTCGGCTATCATGGCAGCCATCGTACGGGATACAAGCGGCTGGTAGTTGGCATCGACATAGCCGGCATCCTGTAGTTTCTTCCAGAGGCGCATGGCCTCGTCGGTAGCCAGTTCGTCGGGCAGTACCACCACTTCCTGTGGCTGGATATCACCGGCCTGTTTCATGTCGATACGATCGTCACCTCCGAAGGTGAAGTTAAATGCGTCAACATAGTTTGCATGGCAACAAGTGTAGTTAATCACGATGGATGCGCGGTCCAGGTGCGCGCGAAGGCTCTCATATACGAGAGCCAGGATCTGTTCTTCTTCCGTGCTCATAGCAATTCGGTCTTTTAGTTTTTTATGTTTTTGAGTTAATTTAAGGCAAGGCAGATGTCATACGATATGACACCCCTTTGCAATCCGACTGCAAAGGTACAAAGAATCGAACAAACAACAAAAACCACCCCATCAGGACTGATGGGAGGGGTTACTATTAGATTGTTATCTACATATATAAGGAACGCTCCAATAAAAAAAATGCCACAAATTCAAATTATATCCGAAAAGGCTTGGAGCGTTCCAAGATTTTCACTATTTTTGTACCGTAAAAAATTTTAAATTATACTATTATGAAAGATTACTATGTGTCTCCCTATTCAATGGGAATTTCCTACGCATTTATAAATGCATTATGTACTCTAACTGGAGATAACTCGCTTAACGTGCCGCAGAAGCCGATAAGTTATACTTTCCTTAGAAACAAGCTCTCAGAGTTGTCATGCAAGCATGGCATCAAAGTAACTTGGTTCACTGATGCATTTAACCAAAGAGAAATTAATCAGATTGCCAAACACTTAATTGATAACAGCATCATTAATGAGAGCGAATTTCTTAGGATAACCGAGGATTTTCTTAAAGCAAATCCAGAGTATCTTATGCTTCCAAGTCAGTTGGCTGAACTGCGCAAGCCTCTATATTAGACGCTACTAAATAGATTTCATGACACACACCTCACCGCAGTATATCTCAACACTCTCCGCGTGAGTGTCACCGTAGATTACCAAATCGATTATTTCGCCAAGGTAGGGATCGAAATTCTGTTTGAATTCAATACCTTTTCCTTGGTTAAGTACATTGATACTTTTATCTGTGGTGAGGTGTCCTTTTACAAATATTCTCATTTTCTGCCCTCCCTTCTATAATCCTTTCTCACACAGGGGACAAGTCTACTGTGAAATTATTTTTTTAACCAAATTTCTTTCTTGAACTTTTTAGGATATCGTTTCTCTAAAGCATTGCAGAGGTAGAAAAGTTTCAGCACGTATGGGCTGAGAAACAAGAAATCTGTATTTTTGTATGGTTCTGTGTACAACTATCGATTTATATTCGTATCTTTGCATCGGATTCTCACAAAAGAGAATGATTGATCTTTGATTTATTGCATTCAAACTTGCATCTAACATATGGCATATACATCGCTTGGACTTGAAAGGGCGAGAATCCCCCTGTTGTGAATTGCTTTCAAACTTGTATCTAGCTTATAGCATATACATCGGTCACTCTGCACAGATAGGCAGCAGCGGTGTTGTGAATTGCTTTCAAACTTGTATCTAACATATGGCATATACATCACCGGGAATGCCTCCAGCACCTTGCGCAGCGTTGTGAATTGCTTTCAAACTTGTATCTAACATATGGCATATACATCGCCCGTCGCAAGAGAACTGAACAAGAAATCGTTGTGAATTGCTTTCAAACTTGTATCTAACATATGGCATATACATCCTAACTGAACACTACCAGCCTTAAGACCTGTTGTGAATTGCTTTCAAACTTGTATCTAACATATGGCATATACATCCAAACCACCAAATATGCCAAAACACACCATGTTGTGAATTGCTTTCAAACTTGTATCTAACATATGGCATATACATCTCCACTTAGTGCCGTTATAGACGAGTGCCGTTGTGAATTGCTTTCAAACTTGTATCTAACATATGGCATATACATCATTCTCATTCCGAGTGTAAAGTCCTTGACTGTTGTGAATTGCTTTCAAACTTGTATCTAACATATGGCATATACATCGCTTGTGCCCTTTGGGGCAGATGGGAATCCGTTGTGAATTGCTTTCAAACTTGTATCTAACATATGGCATATACATCACAATAACGATATATTGTTGATACTTAAGCCATTGCAAGGCAATTTAGAATAAAAAAAGATGATATGCCAAGGGCCAGTTCCACTGAAATCAGATGGAATTGGCCCTTTTAATTTTCGCAATCTTCAGACTTGTCAGATATGCTTTAGTATTATGCCATCTTGGCTAAATTCAAAATCAACATCCTTTTGCAAAAAAGAGAATCCACTGATTGGACATCGGATGATAGGCGGCAACTTTTTGTAGTCTTTGATAGACTCGCCCCTATTTCGCTTCTTCTCTTCACCTTCCTGTTTTGCTTTTATGCTTGAATCGGATAGCAGGTGATGGAATAATGTTACACCTTTTTCACCCTCAAAGGACTGAACCTTATATAATCTTTTGGATAGTTCAGACTTGTCTATTTGCAGCAACTCTTCAGGCGTTTTCTCATATATCAACAGCATGTCACCTTTGATGATCTTTCTGATAAGCTTGAGTGGCTGCCCTTTCTTTCCTGGATAAATGGTTGGAATATCCTCAAGGCCCAACTTCCTGTTTTCAGAGATTTCCATAAAGGTATATCTCTTATATTCCTTTGTCTGCCCATCGCTGTATTCACACAAAGCATACACTACCCCCTTGCCTAATGCTGCCCAAACGTATTGTTTGTATTCCTTATCTGATAGATAGGTATGACGTTTCACCCTTACAGGATTCGCAACATTCTTGCCATAGCAACGGACATGCCTTATCTTATTGACCTTTCGTCCTTTTCTGCCAAGCATATAGATACCCTGCTCACAAGCATCTTTAAACGTGGTGCCTTCTGTGAATTGACTCATCATCATCCGTACCATTGGCTTGAAATCTTCTGAGTCTGCTGGATGGTTTAAATCCACGATGCGTTTGTTAAGCTCTTTCCAGTCCTTAAAGCCCTTGTCTTTATCGGATGATTTATACTTCAACGGCTCCCTAACAACATAGAACTCCTTGTCATCGCTTCTACGCCTTATGGCGCCATATAAGGTCTGGTTATGCAATTCGCCACGAATGCTGTCACTACTAAAAGTAACTGGTTCAAGTTTGCCATTTTGTGTTTTTCGCTTAAGTGGCTTACCCTTCCTGATGACAGGCCGAAGGTCTTTTTGCAACACACGGTCTTGTTTGTAGAAATCCACCATTACGCGCTGAGAGATAAAATCCTCAATGCCAACCAAGCCAGCACCCAATCCACAACTAACAATTTCCCTACCAAGTTGGAATTCCAATCCTGACACCTCGTGGCCCCCCTTACGCTGCTCGTCAATCTGATAGAACAGTTTGAGCATGCGGTCACGTTTTGCCGACGATGGTATCATGGTCAGTATCGTTGCATCAACAGCGTGGTGGAAGTTTGATGAACGGTCCTTCTGAGGTATGCCGAAGATTTTGCGGAAAGCCGATGTGGATTGTCCGTTCTGAACATCGACCTGCGCAAAAAGTGTTTTCAGATAGAGCACGGCATAGCGTGTGATGATACCCGTATCCACCAGCTGGCTGTTACGGAATCCGTCTGTCAGGTCTTTCGACTTCATCGTAAATCTATCCAATTTCTGGTGCCAATAATCGTATTCCATCTGCCAGAGCAGCATTTCGCGCAAACTGTCGTTGTGGCTGTTCTCTGTTTGAGCCTTCTTGGCCTTATTCTTCCAGAACAGCACGTTCTGACTTAAACGTTCTACTTTTTCTTGCCACATCTTCAGGCGTGGTTTGATTGCTGTATAGAGATGTCCATCAATGGTCACATCCACTTCATAGTTTGGTAACTCTGTGGGTATGCGGTTTTGCTTAATGTGGCGATTATAATAGGCATCGCAGATGGTGAGGTTCTTGTCTGAACTGTCAAACGAAAGGCTTCTTGGTACCGTGTGCTCCATGTCAAACATGTTATCAGCCAACAGATTTGTCAGATTGATAATACGTCCGGTATAGAGACACTGGCAACCTTGCTCCAGCCAAAGCTTATACCTTTTGATTTGATGGCGGTAATGACGATTGTCTGGGTCGTCAGCTGTCAAAAGATCTTCTCCTGATTGCTCCAACACATATCTGGCAGCATTAATGTTTTCTTCGCTTGCAGCTCCATAAATGTCGCTCAGGATTTTTTCTATTTCTCTGTTCTCTGCATTTCGTTCTTCGTTGTATTTCTCTATCGCTCTCCGCTTATTGATGTCATTGTTCACCCTTGTAGTCTCAACAACAATGCGAGTTTCCTGAGGGTCTAGCCCTTCAGCTAATAGCTTGTTAATATTGCAGCGAAGCACATTGAGAGCACGCAATACCGTTGGGTTGCGAATGGCACCTATTTTGGGAGAGCCAAGCTGGTTTGCATTGTTCTTGTCGCGTGGAAAGTCGGACACCATCGAAGGATGATACAACTTTTCCCAACGTTCTTCTTTAACATCAGGATATAGTTTCTTGAGTTCGCCAACTAGCACATCGGCAAACCTAGGCACTTTCACATACTCACGCTTGATGTCGGCAAAGAAGGCCTGATAGAGGCGTGTGACTTCTGCTATTAATGCCTGCTGCTCATCGGCATCCATCAATTCGAAAGAGCTATCTGTGTTTTGGATGCACCTGATGACATCTTCTTTGTCATCTTTTTGAAGTTTATACTCGAAGTCGTGGTCAGCAAAGCGATCGTCCAATGCCAAAGACTTATAGTTGGCGATCAATGTATTGGCGACTCTGGCAATTAGCATTTTTGCCTCAGCTGGAGCTTTTACTTGTTCGTTGTAGAAACGGATTAACTTGTCTGTGTCACCCCTGCCAGTTATATCTGGTATTTTTGCCAGGAATATCGCATCAGCGGTTTTAAGTCCGTTTTCCAGGAAGCGGTTGATGTTTCGCAATGCCTTCAAACTAAGCGTGGTATACCCCTGCTCGATGGAGGCCCATAGTTTGCAGAGACAGTCAGTAGCTTTATCATCGAACTTTAAAGAATGGCTGGCAAAACGCTTCACATCCTCTATCTCGTCTGCCTCATAACAGAAATGCCAAAGGTCAAGAGCATCGTAAGATACCTGATGTTTATCATCATCAGATTTAGAAGTCCTTGTTTTTACACCCTGCAGTTTCAGCGTGTCTATGGTGGCATCAAACAGACTGGCAACGTTCTGTAGTCGGGCGGTAACAGGACATCCTGCTACGAGAGCCTTATCCTTATAATTGATGGTTTTTACGCCATCAGTATTCTTAAAGGTGAATCCAAGGCGCTTCTGCAGATAATTACGAATAGTTTCGAAAGCAAAGTCTTTTCTTACTTTTGAGGCAAAAACTTCCTTATATAACTCTTGTTTCAATGCCAATGGTAGTTCGAGCCAACTACCATTCTCGCTTTCCTTATACTTGATATTGTTAATGAATGCCCAGGCACGATACTTCTCGTATTCCGGATGAGATATAGGACAACGCCGTTTGTTTTTCTCGAACGTACATTTGCCGATGTGTCCTTTCTGAGAGCGCAAAGGCAACTTATAGAACAGCGTTCCCTCGCCCTTCTTGGTGCTGATAAGGCGTCTGTGCAGGTCTTCATAGTTGGCAAGTCCTTTCTGAAATCTGAAGTACTCGTTAATCTCTTCAACATTCTGTGAACGGACTGCCTGATAGCGACTGTTACGCACCCTTACTCCTTCTTCCTCAAGCGAAGCAAAGGCTTGACCTACTGTCCTGAAGTTATGTGAAGCCATATAGTCAGAGAGATCTTTCTGTTTCTTCTCTTCAGACTTCTTCATGACGTTTTCAAGGTTGTCAGCATCAACCACCATGGCCTCCATTTCGCTTTCATCATCCTTACCTGAAAGCGTTTCACCCTTGCTGCTCTTAAAGCCTCTGTGCTGGGCAATATGATAAATGGCTCTGCCAAACTTATATCGGTTAATGGGTAATGAAAAGTCCAACTGTTCATTGACTAGCTGGCGTCTCAGTTGAAAGACGGTGCAATCAGAAACGCCATCACCATCAAAGTCCATACGAAGCCATTGGATAAATGCAGTATCGTCAATAGGGAACTCTCGTTTCAACCCTTTGCTCTTGTCATAGGTCTGCCAGCGCTCCAAAGATTCTCTGCTCATCGGACACATATCGTACTCTATCAGCAGCGACAGTGTACTCCACCGCTTCCAGCGGCTATGCTCTTTCAAACGGCGACTTTGAACATGCGCCCGTCTGTCAGATGCAAGTGTATATTCGCCTTTTTGGTTTGAGCCTGTACCAGAGTTGAACGTGGTAACAGAAAACCACTCCAATTGGTCTTGTATGTTATCACTAAGCTCAGGATTGCGAAGAGACAATCCGATAGAGCCGGTACCCAAGTCTATTCCAATAACCTTTTTATTCATTTTCTTAGCAGAATATTTTGTTTGTTCGGTTTTTATTCTTAATTTTGCGCTCAGATACAAGTGAAAGACTTTTCACAACAAGGCTATTAAGCCGAAGTGCTACTCCCGCGATTGCCGTGGGAGTTTTTCTTTTTCAACATATTGAATACTACTTTAATAATGTCATTCTACCATGTATATCTTTGAACTGATCTTTACCCAGTAGTTATCTACCAGCTCCACATCTTCTATCCGGCAGAAGAAGGCCTTTCCGGCATCCATCAGACGGGAGATGATCAGGTTCAGCTCCCGAGGCACATAGCCGATACGTATCTTCTCGTATAAGATGGCGATGGCATTCTTGTCGTGCTTGTTAGTCGGCTGTCGCTGCATCCGGAGCACCATCCCCTTCTCCAAATGGGGATATACTTGATCTATCTGCGGGCAGTGTGTGGTGCCTGCCACAATGATGTCCAGCAGGAATATCTCTCTGCTGAACGGTTGGAGGCTGTTGGGCAACCTTGACCCCATCATCTCCAGCAGCTCCGGACTGATCTTGACTATCTGGTTATCCATTCGCTTGTTTCCTTAATATCTCCACGATTTTCTGCAGTCGCTCCTTTTCTGCCTTCTGTTGTTCGATGGTGATGCGGAGCTCCTCCTGCCTGGCAGAGATCCACTCCTGATCTTGCAACTTCTCCCGGTAGGTAAACGGGAAGTCGTTCTCTATGTTCTCTATCTCATGCCGGATGGCTTCTATCTGCTCCTTCAGGATCCTGATGCGCTCCTCCCAATCCTCGATGGTACTGCTACCTACGGAATCAGAGGGCATGCCTGCATCCAGCTCTGCTTCCAGTTCGCGCAGTCGTTCCAGGTTACCGTCTCTGTATGCCTCCTGCACCTTCAGGAACAGTTCGCGCTCCCATTCCGACTGCTCGGGATGCAGGTCGGGATGCAGTCTGTGTACCAGGCGCTTGTAGAGATTCTTTAACTCTATCTTCTCTGCCTCCCGGTCTTTATCGGGTTTCTCCGACTGATGTTCGGTGAACGCCTTGTACTCCTGTGAGTGTTGTTCTCTGTACGCCTTGGATTCCTTGATTTTCTCCTCTTCCTGTTGGATGTTCACATGGAAAGTACAGGATGCCACCTTCACTTTCATTTTCACCGTCTGCATATCCGGTCGCTCACCTCTGTTGATATACGCCTGCAGCAGGTCGCGCTCTAGTTTCAGGAGAGAGATGTCGTATTGGAGGTATAGTATTTCATATTGCAACTGCCCGATCGTTTCCATATAGACAGTCTCCAGTAATGGCCCGTCATGCAGTAACAGGTCGTCACGTCGTGCGATGAGATCGGAATAATCGCGTTGCAGGCGTTCGTATTCCTCTTTCAGCTGTTGCTTCCTGGGGTTGATGTCTATGGTATTACTCATCTTCGCCTTCGTTGCTACAAATATACAAAAAGTTGATTATACATGACTTATCGCTCTTTATTTTTTTTGTTTCTTTAATACGATATGACGTACCCGTCATGTTGACCAGATACTAATGGAACTTCGCAAGGGCCTTCTTGAATAGATCATAGAGGAGGTTTGCGATCGCCCCACCGATGACAGATAGAACAAGGAATACTTTGCTTATGCCCGTTTCTGTTAATTAAGTCTAATATTCGGTACATTTTGTCACGTTTACTTGACTTTTTGGAAAACAATCATTACTTTTGCAGCGTGATAATGGTTGTATTGCGCAGCAGCCATATTCACACAGCATGCTGACAAAGATAGTGATAACATTAAAAAAAAGTAAGAAGATGAAAAAGGATTATTTATTTCCGTATCAGTTCAAGTGGATTGGGTGGAGCTTGTTTATCCCGTTTGCGCTCCTTTTCTTTCTGGCGTATGGGTGTTTTCACGTGATTGACGACGACTTCATCAGTTTCAAGACGCTTATGATCATGATGGGCGAGCTTAACATCTTCCATGGGGGGCATGAAGCAAAAGGATTTCTTTTTGAAGTGGGTCGCCAAGGAATGTTTGACGAGATATGCCTCGTAGCGATGTCGGTGGGCCTTCTTTTTGTGGCTTTTGCACGCGAACGCGATGAGGATGAGTATGTAGAGCATCTGCGGCTACACTCGTTTGCATGGGCGATCAAGGTGAACACCGTTCTGTTTATTCTTGGGACTTGGTTCTTCTTTGGCGGTCTCTACCTCTGGTTCGTATTGTTTTGGTTCCTCTCGCTTTTCCTCATCTATCTCGCCAAATTCCAATTGGAACTGCACAAAATGAGAAAGGGGGTAAACGATGAAGAATAATATTCGCGTTGAGCGGGCCGTGCTGAGAATGACGCAGCAACAACTTGCTGAACGTATCGGCGTGGCCAGGCAGACCATCAATGCCATTGAGGCGGGCAAATACGTGCCTTCGACGGTTCTGGCACTGAAGATGGCGGCCGTTTTTGACAAATCGGTCAACGAGATATTTACGCTTGAAGAAACCGACTAGATGAAAAAATCCCACCATGTTATTCTGTCATGGTGGGATTTTTTAATTACTTGTTTTCGCTAAATTGGAATTTACTGTTTTGAGGAGGGTTTGAATGCCTCCTTTGGCTTTGTTTCGAACTCGCAAGTCAACAGAGCCCAATTTTGTACGGAGCTCCACCATCTGAAAGTATCAGATTCATATATTAATGTTGCAGAGCCTTTTATGTTATTCTTTGTGGAATAATACAAATTGAATCGGTACTTGCCGGGACGGACTCTTGCACCGGAACTTGCCACCCATGCCGATTTGACGGAATCAGGGTATAGTGGTGGTTCGTCAGACCATGTAGTGCAAATTGGACCAGTGTGGTTCCCCACATATTCACCTTCAACCCATCTGGAGAGTCTACCCCAAAAATAACCGGGAAGCCATTCTCCATAAAGGGTGTCTAAACTCTCATTCTTGATAAGAAAATGTGGGCCAGGAAACTCACCATACTCACCAGTGTAACTACCTAGGTATTTAATCTTAACCAAAGGAGATGGGGAGGAATACTTGGTGATGGTGAAGCGACCAGAGTTAATAGAGTCTTTGCTTTTCCAATCAGACAAGTCTTTTAGCTCTCTCTTAAAATGAGCTATTGTTTCCACCTTGTATTCTTTACCTGTCAGCGCGAAAGATCTCACGATGGAATCCCTGCCCGATATGGGATTGGAGAAGATGGCTGTCAGTCGATATTCGCCAAGTTGTTCCAAATGATATTCTTTTTGTATCTGTTTGACAGTGTCATCAAGCACAATGGTACTCTTTCCGTCAGGAAGAAGCATTATCAATGTCCCATGAGAAGTTGATGGAATTTCTTTGACAGAATAATCAATCAGCATGTTACATTGCCCTTTCACGGATATGACATTTGAAAAAATCAATATGAATATGGCAAATATCTGTTTCATAAAATCCGATTAATCTGTTTATTATGCCATCCCTTAATGCTGCATACGTTCAAGAATATCGTAGTAATGGTTCTTGTCCTTGTTGATCAATATCGTCGCAAATTCTGCGGCAAAAATAGTAAAATAATGTCGAACCACCAAGTAAACTCGCGAAATATCGCATATTATGCGACGTTTTTACTCAAATAACGTCAGAAATTCTTATGTGGGTAAAGTAAAGGGACCTGCCCAGGCGGGCAAGTCCCTTTACTTATAATGGGGAATCCATTCACGCTTCGACAAACTTAATCCTCATCTACATATAGTTCATCGACAGAATACAAAACGGCATTGCCTGCAAGAAATATCTTGTTGCCTTCTTTCCTGCAATAAAGTGTTCCACCGCGTTTTGATGCCTGGAAGGCCACCAACTCTTCTTTTCCTAACGTGTCTACCCAATAGGGGATGATGTGGCAGTGGCCGGAACCGCAAACAGGGTCTTCTGGAATGTTAAGCTTCGGACCGAAACTACGTGAAACGCAATCTTCCTTCTCTCCCTTGGCCGTGACATGAACCAGCAGTCCATCTATCTGTTTGATCTTCTCCAAATCAGGATTCAGTCCCAAAACAGTCTGCTCATCATCCAACACACATAGCAGGTCGCGGGCGATATAAGCCTCTCGGATAGAGGCTCCCAAGGCTTCCTCCATGGCAGGCGTTACGGCTGTCGGCTTCAAATCATAGGCGGGAAACTCCATCTCATATAAGGCTCCCTTGCGTGTCACGATTAATTCGCCGCTTAAAGTGGTAAATACAACCTGGTCTGCTTCCTTTTCATAATCTTTGAACAAGACGAAAGCTGTTCCCAAGGTGGCATGTCCACAAAGATCAATCTCACCTCCAGGGGTGAACCAACGCAAATGCCATTTCTCACCCTCTTTGACCGTAAAGGCGGTCTCGGAGAAATTGTTCTCACGAGTGATGTTCATCATCATTTCCTCGCTTGGCCACTTCTCCATCACACATACGGCAGCCTGATTGCCGTGAAACACTGAGTCTGTGAAAGCATCTACAACATACTGTTTCATTTGATTTTCCTTTCTTTAATTAATAACGATTAATCTGTTTATGATACTGTTCTCTATATGCTTGTATAGGCATAAATATAAAAAAAGGGACCTGCCAAGTGAACAGGTCCCTTTGCAGTTTATATATGAGTATTCTACTCCTCAACAGCCGCCTGCGCCGCCGCGAGACGGGCGATGGGCACACGGAATGGAGAGCAAGACGCGTAGTTCATGCCAATCTTGGCGCAGAACTTCACTGAGCTGGGCTCACCACCGTGCTCACCACAGATACCGCAACGGAGCTCTGGACGAACCTCGCGACCTTCCTTCACGGCGAACTTGATGAGACGGCCAACACCCTTCTGGTCGAGTACCTGGAACGGGTCGACCTTCAGGATCTTCTTGTCGAGGTATACAGGCAGGAACGATGCGATATCGTCGCGGCTGTAACCGAAGGTCATCTGGGTGAGGTCGTTGGTACCGAATGAGAAGTACTGAGCCTCTGAGGCGATCAGATCGGCTGTGAGGGCAGCACGTGGAATCTCGATCATCGTACCGATCTCGAACTCTACCTCGATACCGTACTCGGCGAATACCTCCTTAGCGGCATACTGGATCACTTCCTTCTGCTGCTTGAGCTCGTTGATAGTACCAATCAGTGGCACCATGATCTCCGGCATGGGGTTCTTACCTTCCTTCTTCAGCTCGCAAGCTGCAGAGAGGATAGCCTTGGTCTGCATAGCGGTGATCTCAGGGAATGTGATACCCAGACGGCAACCACGATGACCCAGCATGGGGTTGTTCTCAGCGAGTGAGTCGACACGACGCTGAATCTCCTCCAGGCTGACACCCATCTCCTTGGCCATGGTCTGCTGACCAACCAGATCGTGGGGAACGAACTCGTGGAGAGGGGGATCGAGCAGACGGATGTTAACGGGCAGTCCGTCCATGGCCTCGAGGATACCCTTGAAGTCGGCCTTCTGATAAGGCAGCAGCTTGGCGAGCGCCTTCTCACGTCCGGCAACGCTGTCGGCCAGAATCATCTCACGCATAGCAACGATCTTCTGATCCTCGAAGAACATATGCTCGGTACGGGTCAGACCGATACCCTTGGCACCGAAAGCACGAGCCACCTGTGCATCGTGCGGTGTGTCGGCATTGGTACGAACCTGGAGCTTGGTGTACTTGTCGCAGAGGTCCATCAACTCCTTGAAGTCGCCAGAAAGCTCGGCAGCCTTTGTGGGAACCTCACCGGCATATACCTGACCAGTGGTACCATTCAGAGAGATATAATCACCCTCCTTATATACGATACCGTCGATCTCGACAGTCTTATTCTTATAACTTACATTCAGAGCACCTACACCCGATACGCAGCACTTACCCATACCACGAGCCACAACGGCAGCGTGAGAGGTCATACCACCACGAGCGGTGAGGATACCCTCGGCAGCAGCCATACCGGCCAGATCCTCAGGAGAGGTCTCGATACGTACGAGCACAACCTTGTGACCGTTCTCATGCCACTCCTTAGCGTCGTCGGCATGGAACACGATCTGACCGCAGGCAGCACCTGGAGATGCGGGCAGACCCTGGGCAATCACCTTAGCGGCAGAGAGTGCCTTCTTGTCGAACACAGGATGCAGCAGCTCGTCGAGCTTCTGGGGCTCACAGCGCTGGATGGCGGTCTTCTCGTCGATCATACCCTCGTGGAGCAGATCGATGGCAATCTTCACCATAGCGGCACCTGTACGCTTTCCGTTACGGGTCTGGAGGAACCACAGCTTGCCCTCCTGTACGGTGAACTCCATATCCTGCATATCGTGATAGTGGTGCTCCAGCTTATCCTGGATATCGTTCAGCTCGTTATAGATCTCAGGCATGGCCTCCTCCATAGAAGGATACTTGGCAACACGCTCAGCCTCGCTGATACCTGCGCGCTCGGCCCAACGCTGAGAACCGATCTTCGTGATCTGCTGCGGCGTACGGATACCAGCCACAACGTCCTCACCCTGTGCGTTCACCAGATACTCACCATTGAACAGGTTCTCACCATTGGCGGCATCGCGGCTGAAGCAGACACCAGTAGCAGAGGTGTCGCCCATGTTACCGAATACCATGGCCATCACTGATACGGCTGTTCCCCACTCGTCGGGAATACCTTCCATCTTACGATACAGGATGGCGCGCTCGTTCATCCAAGAACGGAACACAGCGCAGATGGCACCCCAGAGCTGCTCGATAGGATCGTTGGGGAAGTCCTTACCCGTGCGCTCCTTGATGGCGGCCTTGAACAGCTTCACCAGTTTCTTCAGGTCGTCGACAGAGAGATCCTTGTCGAGCACGACGCCACTCTCCTTCTTCACGCCCTCGATGATCTCCTCGAACGGGTCGATATCCTCCTTGTTGACCGGCTTCATCTCCAGCACCACGTCACCGTACATCTGTACGAAACGACGATAGCTGTCATAAACGAAATGGGGGTTGTTGGTCTTCTTGACCATTCCCTCTGCCACCTCGTCGTTCAGACCGAGGTTCAGGATTGTATCCATCATACCTGGCATAGAAGCGCGGGCACCGGAACGTACGGAGACAAGCAGCGGATTCTCCTTGTCGCCGAACTTTGAATTCATCAGATTCTCAATGTGCTTCACGGCTGCCATCACGTCGTCGTTCAACAACTCCATGATCTTCTGCTGTCCTACCTGATAGTACTCGTTACAGCAGTCTGTGGTGATTGTAAAACCAGGAGGAACGGGAACACCGATCAGGTTCATCTCGGCCAGGTTCGCTCCCTTACCACCGAGTTCCTCTCGCATCTTTGCATTTCCTTCAGCCTTTCCATTACCGAAGGTGTAGACTCTTTTTGTACTCATAAGTCAGTATAACTATATTAATTGTGATATATTGTTTTTTTCAATTCTGCAAAGATAGTGAAAAACGAAGATAATCCCAAAAAAAAGAAGGAAAAATTGTAAAGTCGACCTTACATTTCGCAATTTTTAGACACTCTTTTACGTCTTTTGCTAGTTTTTTACCGTTTTTTTTCGTAATTTTGCGCTCAGTAAGGAAAGATAACAATATGAGTAGAACAAAGAAACCACTGCCAATTCTTGAAAATGTAACCATCACAGACGTGGCAGCAGAGGGCAAGAGTCTCGCCCGCGTCAACGATATGGTGGTGTTCGTACCCTGGACGGTGCCAGGTGACGTGGTTGACCTACAGGTGCGTCGTAAGAAGCACAGTTTTATGGAAGCGGAAGTCATTCGCTTCATAAAATATAGTAATGTACGCGCAACCCCCTTCTGTCAGCACTTCGGTGTCTGCGGCGGATGTAAATGGCAGAACCTGCCATACGAGGAACAGTTGAAGAACAAACAGAAGCAGGTGCACGACCAGCTGACCCGTATCGGGAAGGTGGAGTTGCCGGAGTTCCGTCCTATCCTCGGCAGCGTCAAGACACAATCCTACCGCAACAAACTGGATTTCGGTTGTGCGAACAAGCGCTACCTGACGAAGGAAGAGTTGAAAGCCCTCCCCCCTGCCCCCGCTGAAGGCGGTGGAGCGAAGGATGTGCCTGCGATAGGCTTTCATATTACGGGCGCCTTCGATAAGATCCTACCCATTGAGAAATGCTGGTTGATGGACGATCTGCATAACCAGATCAGAAACGATATCCGCGACTATGCCATCGCCAACCACCTGTCGTTTTTCGACCTTCGGGCGCAGACGGGCTTGCTCCGCGACATCATCATCAGGAACTCGAACACCGGTGAATGGATGGTGATCGTTCAGTTTCATTATGACTGGAGCAGTAAGGAGTCGGGAGCCAGAAGTCAGGAGGAGGCTAAGGCCTTGCTGCAGCACATCGCAGACCAGTTCCCGCAGATCACGTCGCTGATGTATCTGGACAACCAGAAGTGCAACGACACCATCGGTGACCAGGAGATCCTTGTGTTCAAAGGTAAAGACCATATCATTGAAACCATGGAGGGTCTTCAGTTCAAGGTCGGTCCGAAGTCGTTCTACCAGACCAACACCGAACAGGCCTACCATCTGTACAGTGTTGCCCGTGAGCTTGCCGACCTGAAGGGAGATGAACTGGTATACGACCTCTATACAGGTACTGGCACCATTGCCAACTTCGTGGCGAAGAAAGCCAGGAAGGTGATCGGTATCGAATACGTGCCGGAAGCGATCGAGGATGCCAAGATCAACTCTGAGTTGAACGGTATCAAGAACACGCTCTTCTATGCGGGTGACATGAAGGATATCCTTACCGACGAGTTTATCGCCGAACACGGACGGCCCGATGTCATCATCACCGACCCACCCCGTGCCGGCATGCACCCGGATGTGGTGAAGACCATTCTCAGGGCAGCCCCCAAGCGTATCGTCTACGTGAGCTGTAATCCTGCCACTCAAGCACGCGACCTACAGGACCTCGACGCCCAATACAAGGTCGTAGCGATACAGCCGGTTGATATGTTCCCACATACGCCTCATGTGGAGAATGTGGTCATGCTGGAACAGAGAGAGACTGTTGAAACAAACAACTAAAAAACAATAAGTATGATGAAAAGATCACTCACATTACTCTTCGTGCTGACAATAGGTTTCATCGGAACCGCACAGGCCGAAGAGCAGAAAGTACAGAACACCACAGAGAAAGCCAGCGTCGAAGTGCCGGCCTGGGTCAAGAACATCAAGCTCAGCGGCTACGGTATGCTGCAGTATCAAGGACAAGACAAGGAGAATGCCCATTCCAACTCCTTCAACCTGCGGTTGGCCCGTTTCATCCTCGACGGTAAGATCGGCGATTTCGACTGGAGAGCGCAGATTCAGGGCACCAACGTGAAGGGTCCGGGCGAGCCCACGGTACAGCTCGTTGACCTCTATGCAGAGTGGAGGAAATATCCTGAGTTTAAGATCCGCGCCGGTCAGTTCAAGCGCGCCTTCACCTTCGAGAACCCCACCCACCCCATCACACAGGGCTGGAGAGGCTATGCCGACGTCATCAACCGTCTGTCGGGCTTCGGCGACCGTATCGGTGAGAAGTCGAGCGGTGGACGCGACATCGGTGTCCAGCTTTCTGGCGACATCCTTCCCAATGCCAACGGTCGTAAGCTGCTCCACTATCAGGTGGGTGTCTACAACGGCGAGGGTATCAACCAGAAAGACAAGAACAACCAGAAGGACATCATCGGTGGTATCTGGGTGATGCCTATCAAGGGCATGCGCATCGGTGCCTTCGGATGGCACGGCAGTCACGGAGATATGGTTGTCGGTCGTGAAACCATCATAGGAATCGCTGGTCCTGTTGGTACAACAGATATCAAAGGCAACGTAGAGCAGAACCGTTATTGTCTCTCGGCCGAATACGACAAAGACGAGTACACCTTCCGTGCAGAGTATATCCACTCACAGGGTTGGGGAACAGGTGTCGTCGGCAGTAATGTCATCAACTACAACTTAGGCGACAAGGCCGACGGTTGGTATATGTTCGGCATCGTGCCCGTCGTAAAAGGCAAGCTCCACGCCAAAGCCCGCTACCAGACCTATCGCGTATCGAAGGAATGGAGCACTTCAGTGAACCAGTTGGAGTGCGGTCTGAACTATTTCTTCACGAAGAACCTGGAGATGCACCTGGAGTATTCTCGTGTGAACGACCGTTCGATCGCCAACAACAAGCACGACTACAACTTGGTTGATTTGGAACTCGACTTCAGATTCTAAGTCGATTACACAGAAGGTGCGGAGGACTTGTGGAGTCTGCGTGTCAGTGCCTGCCACAGATGCGTCTTACGACGAAGGATGTGAAGGGAATAGCACGTACTTAGCAGTATGAGGAGTCCGCCTACAAGCCAGTAGGTGATCCCAGACGTCAGACATACTGCCGTATAGGTAAGCAGTCCCAAGAGCACCTGCACAACAGCATAACGGAAAACGGTTGCCGAACAGCGGTAGCCGTTTTTCTTATAGGCATACCCCATAACGATCAGGAAGTCGAACAGATAAGCCAGAGTAACCGCCACACCCGTTCCATAGAGTCCCCATCGCTGGTAACAGAAGATGATGAGCAGGATCAGGGCCACACAGTAGAGACTCTCCAATATGAGGTATGCCAGGGCCTGTCCCCGAGCCAGAGTGATATATGCCACCGGCATCGTCAGCACCTTCAGGTACATGGCCAAGGCAGCCACTTGCGCCATCCCGACAACAGGCAGGAACGCCCGACTGAACAACAAGGGAATCAAGATAGGAAGCGTAACCATGAAAGTCACGAGCATCGGTGATAGCAGCAGTAAGGACACCTCCGTCTGACGGTTGACCGTCTCATTGACAGCGCCGTCATCGCCTTGTACAGCAGACAGACGCGGAAAATAGTCGGTCTCCATCGCCGAGAACACCATACCCGCATACGTGATGGTCAGCATATACCCCGCATTATACAGACCCAGTATATCGAGATCGCCCGTCACGTTCAGATATGAGCGGATCACCAGTTCTGTGAGACTGCCAATCACGATAGCTAAGGTATAAGCGACTCCCAAGCGTATCATCCCTGTTCCCTCGCCCATGATACGCCTGACACCTGTCAACCGCAAAGGCACGGCACGCCAAGAGCATCTCACCGTGACAAGCATCGTGGCCAGTGCCATCAAGACAATCACAGGCACGATGCCAGAGGCACCGAAGAAGAAATAAACAGGGACTGAGATGACCAAGGCGGCCAGAATAGAGACCACCTGAATGACGGCGAGCGCCCCCACCCGATGAACACCTTTCAGGATGGCCGTCTCACCACCTGTTATCGTCAGCATACCCACAGCCGGTGCCAACAGCACAAAATGTAAGGTGTGGTCGCCCCATGCAAATGTCGTATGACTCAGGAACGGTCCGATGACCACGCAGACGAGCATGCCTATCAGGGCCGTGAGCAACGTCCATCCACGCACCACCTTCACATAGTGTGCCAATGCGGACTGATCACCCTCCTGGTGCAGTTCCGAGATGCGTCGGACAGCACTGAAGGGAAGACCCAGGTTCGTGGCCTGGAAGATCATGTTGACGGTGGTATTGAACAAGGATGCCAACCCCATGCCCGACGGTCCGAGCAGAAGGGCAACCAGTTTCGTACGGACAAGACCCAGTCCGATGTTCAATCCTTGTACACCACCGAAAATGCCCGTATACTTCAGAACATGGTTGTAAGTTACATCCTTTTCTTCCATGATTTTGTATTTCAAACGCAAAAGTACTGTTTTTATTTTTAAATAACGAACATATTTCGTAACTTTGCGGTCATTAGACCGCGAAGTTACATGCACTTGGCATAAAAAACAAATGAACTTAACAAATAATCAGACATCAAGGCCTCTGGTAAGCTTCATCATTGCCTACTATGAGTTGCCAGTCAGACTACTACGGGAATGTGTTGAAAGCATTCTCGCCCTATCGCTTCGTCCCTCTGAGCGAGAGATCATCATCGTGGACGACGGTTCATCAAACAGTCCGGTATCATCGCTTGGCGACCTGACCAGTCAAGTGCTCTACCTGCGCCAGCAGCACCTGGGACTCAGTGAGGCGCGTAACACAGGACTCCGTATGGCACAAGGCACATATATCCAGTTCGTCGATGCCGACGACCTGCTCCTGACCGTCCCCTATGAGCACTGTCTCGATCAGATTCGTTTCAACAAACCAGAGATCGTGACATTCCACCTGACTGACAGCAAGAGAGAGGTCGCTAATTTCGATGCCACCAACAGTCAGACGGGTGCAGAATATATGCACCATCATAATATTCACGGTTCTGCATGCGGCTATCTCTTTCAGAGAAGCATTCTCGGTGATCTGAGGTTCACTCCGGGCATCTGGCATGAAGACGAGGAGTTCACCCCTCAGCTACTGTTACGTGCCGAGCACGTCTGCGTCACCAGTGCCAAGGCCTACTACTATCGTCGGCAACGGGAATCGATCATGACCAGCTCACATATCAGGAACAGACTGAAACGGTTGAACGATGCCAAGGGTATCATCTGCCGACTGAACATCATCGCCGACCGGATGCCAGCAGAAGACCGGACAGCCCTGCAGCGACGTATCGCCCAGCTCACGATGGACTATCTCTATAACGTCATCCTTCAGACCCGTTCACGTCATTATCTGGACAGACGCATAGAAGAACTGCACCGTCAGGGGCTCTTCCCGCTTCCCGATCACGACTATACCCAGAAGTATGTCTGGTTCCGTCGACTGTCCAACAGTCAGAAAGGACGGTCCCTGCTGATGCGACTGGTTCCCATGCTTCCACAAGAGCGCTGAACGACAGACTATGATATCGGTCATTGTAACGACATATAATCAGGAGAAGACCATTGCCCGCACACTCGACTCCATTCTCAGGCAACGGTGTCATCTGCCCGTAGAGATCATTATCGGCGAGGACTGCTCTACAGACCACACCCGTGAGATCTGTCAGGAATACGCGGCACGGTATCCGCAGATTCGTCTGTTCTGCAACGACCACAACAAAGGGATTGTAGACAACTATTTCGACTGCCTGCTCGCCTGTCAGGGAGATTATATCGCCGACTGTGCCGGAGATGATTTCTGGATAGACGACCAGAAGTTGGAGAAAGCATCACGGCTGATGGAGGCCGACAGCAGCATCACCCTTGTTCACACAGGATGGCATTATTATGACGAGACGACAAAGCAAGAGAGTGCATCTCCCTCACAGCCCTTCCCTGCCCCTCTGACAGACGGCAAGAAGATGCTCGAGGCGATTCTCACTCAGACCCGTATGCCCGTCATTCATCTTTGTACAGCACTCTACCGTGCCGAGACCATCCGTCGGGAATACGAGAAGAACACGGACTTATTCCGAGAAGGCGCCTGTGAGGATCTGCCGATCACGTTCCATATGGCACTTGCCGGGAACATTGCGTACATACCAGATATCACCCTCTGCTACAGTCAAGGGCCAGAGACCATCTCCGCATCAAAAGACGAGCGGAAGTTGTTCGCGTTCTACAGGAGCGTAACCATGCAAAGTTTCTCGTTATCAAGCAAGTACAATATAAAATCTGATATCACAAAGGACTTCTTCCGAAGACGTGTCATCGCACTCTTGATGCATGCTTTCCGGGCATACGACCCTCAACTCTTTCACGAGGCTGTCGCCTGCCAAAAGCTATGGGCAGTCAAAACCACATACGGCATCAGGACGATACGTCTTGTGTTGCAATGCCCTCTTTTATGGCGTCTGATGTTGCACCTCCGCAAATATCTCAGATAGTCTTGCGCCGATCACCTCGGGAGAGGCCGTCCGTCTGACCCATTCCGAGAAGGCCTTACCGTTAAAGTCGGTATGCCGACATACATTCAGCATTTCCGACGCCAAAGCCTTCGCATCATCTACAGGAACCGTGTGACAGCCATCCGTGTCTCTCAGGCTCTTCGGAACAGTGTCCGTTGTTACCACGGGTATGCCCGTGCTCATGGCCTCCAGTACTGCCAACGGCTGCACCTCATCCCTACTGGCCAACACCAAGGCATCGCTCTGATATAGCAGTTGTACCACCTCGTGCTTATCAAGCAGACCGAAGATCTTAACGCCTTCCATATCCAACAAACGCCGACAGGCCTTACTGTCTGTACCATCACCCGCCACATACAGCTCCACCCGACTCTCTCGGGTCTTCACTTCACGGAATGCGGATGCCAGCACATCATACCCTTTCCGGTAATCGTAGTTTGCCAAACAACAGAATACGAACGGGCGGTCATCTATGGGTTTCCTGGACTGATAATGAAAGAGAGCCGTATCTACCACGTTCGACACCGTCTCCCACCGATAGTCATCCCCATAATAGCATGCCGTATCAGTCACCAACTCCTCTGCGACCGGCAGCACCCGACTGGCACGTTGATAAGTCTTGCGCAGCATGGCAACCTGCCATGCATCAGAAGGCGGTTTTCCGAACTCTGTCTCCAGACTCATCCGCGAGAGATGCTCCGTCACGACATAGGGAATATCATACGCCTCACTGATGAGCATAGCCGCATAACCAGCCCACTTAGCGCAATGGGCGTGAATCACGTCGGGCTTGCCATATCTGACAACATAATCACGGAACATCCTTTGTACGGTTCTTACCCACCCATTGACGTTGGGACGTATGACCAGGGGAATACCACGCTGGAAATGCCGGACGACCAGAATATCGTCCATCATCTCTTCTTTCGTGGTATAAGGAAGAGACAAGAAGGATCTGGCATCTTTCTTCACCGACAACTGTATGTTGCTCAGGATACGCACCTGATGCCCCTGTCCCTTCAAAGCCTTGGCCTGATCGAGACAGAACCCCCCACCATAGGGGATGAAGAACGAAGGAATCTCCAGTATATGCATTGTCTCTTAGTAAAAAAGCCGGATATCAGTAGATACCCGGCTTCAATAGTCTTTTTCCTTGAAGCTTTATGCCTCTGCAGGAGCCTCAGCAGCAGGAGCAGCCTCTTCAGCAGGAGCCTCAGTTGCCTCAGCAGCAGCGGCCTCAGCAGCCTTTGCAGCCTCTTCCTCTGCCTTAGCAGCAGCCTCGGCGGCCTTCTTGTCGGCTACCTTCTTGGCAATAGCCTCGTTGACGGCCTTCTCTGCCTTCAGTGCATTAGCAGCAGCCTCTTTCTTTGCCTTTGCGTCAGCCTCAGCGATCTTGTTCAAGCCATTCTGCTTGTCAGCCTTCCAGGCATCGAACTTCTTCTGAGCTGCAGCCTCGTCGAAAGCGCCCTTCTTCACGCCACCACGAAGGTGCTTCATCAGGTATACGCCCTCACGGCTAAGAATGTTACGTACAGTGTCTGTTGGCTGAGCACCAGTCTCAACCCAATAGAGTGCACGGTCGAAATTCAAGTCTACTGTGGCAGGATTGGTGTTAGGGTTGTAAGTACCAATCTTCTCAGTAAATCTACCATCTCGTGGTGCACGAGCGTCAGCGATCACGATGCTATAGAAAGCATAACCTTTACGACCACCACGCTGCAATCTGATTTTTGTTGCCATTTTTTAAATGATAATTTGTTGTTATTAATTGAATTTCATGCTATTATCTCGTAATAGCGGCTGCAAAGGTACTACTTTTCCGCGGATTCTCCAAATATATTTTTCGTTATCTTTTCTTTTTTCACGATTTTTTTCTAATTCCGGTCTTGCGCCGAACGACCTAAATCAGACAGAACCCCTTTAAAATAATGAGAGAACACCTGTTGTCCCTCATAGTCAAGATGTTCACCGTCGGTCGTTACATAACGGGTTGTATCGAAAGGCAGATAGGTGTATCTGTCGGCAGGGAAAGTCTTCTGCATGAGCTCTCTCGTCTGATCATACCTTTTCAAATGCGTCAGTCGTTCGTTGACGGGCATCTCAAAGAATAGCACCCGCGTACCTTTAGCCTCAAACATCTCAACCAGTCGTTTCATGTCACCCATTCGGGTCTCTGCCTGCGGCTCCGGCATCTGCCAGTCATACTTGATATGATGCTCAATACTCTCATTCAACAGGTCCATATCAACCGTCGATGTGCCAGCCTGTGGGTTGATGTCCGCCGCGCTCGCCATCATGGAAGCAAGCATACAGATGGGCTGATACTGTTCACGCAAAGACGGTATCCACCGCCTTAACATCGGCATAACGCCCTCGGTCATCTTGGAGACCAGCTCCGGGTTACCGTCAAGAAAGAACAGGTTGGTCTCTGCCAGAATAAACCGAGGAAGATCACCCTTCGAAAGAATAATCCTCAGACCGTCCTCAACGGCACAGCCACCAAACGAGACCGACTTGACGGTGGGAATACTGTCGCGGATAATCCTCGCAGATAGGGAGGTGCCGACCATCACCGTATCTGACTTTTCCGCATATATGAACTGCTGAGCCTTGATGACATTGTCCTGCCACTGATGAGTGGCCATCCCCACCATAGGGTTCAGCAACACGATGACAAGGTGTATGCCAAACAAGACCGCAAAGCAAAGAATACTTCTCTTTATCATATCATCAGCAGCGTCTTAGAATTGAAAATATACAAAAGAACTGGCACTACCGCTATTGGTCAGTATCAGGAACAGCATGATGCCATAAAGAATATAGTCAAAGCGCAAGATATATCTCTGCACCCACGCCCTCTCTCTCAGACAGTATATGGCATGATACATGACTACCGGTATCGCATAGATAGCTATCGGTATGAGTTTCAAATCAATGAAAGCGCCAGAATCGTAATTACTAAAGATACATCTGACATATAATACTGCCTCGCTGAAATTGGGCAGCATGAACAATAGCCAGCCAAATGATACCATGACGAATACAAACGTCACCGACAGTCCATGTGAGACTTTCTGCCAACGCATGACAGATATGCAGTTCTCTCTCCTACCGCATATGGCCCTTTCTACGACCAGACAAAGACCATGATAGGTTCCCCACACCAGATAACTCCATGCCGCACCATGCCACAAGCCGCCAAGCATCATCGTAAGCAAGAGATTGAGATAGGTTCTTAACTTTCCTTTCCGGTTTCCGCCCAAAGAAATATACAGATATTCCATCAGGAACTGAGACAGGGTAATATGCCACCGTTTCCAGAACTCACGGAAGGACGAGGCGATATACGGGAAATTGAAATTCGTAGGCAGTCGATAGCCGAAGATAGCCGCCACGCCAATAGCTATCAAGGAATAGCCGGCAAAGTCGGCAAACATCTGAATGGAATAGCCAAACACCATCAGCAACAGACTCCCCGTACCACGATGCACAAAATACGGATACGTCATCCAAAAGGTAAAGTCCTTCAGGTTATCGGCGATGACCATCTTCAGGAAATAGCCCACGACAAGTGACTTGAAGACAAACGTCCAATCAATCAGAGAGAACTGTTTAGGAGCTATCTCACCGAAGAACTCCTTAGACTTAGCGATAGGACCAGCTAAAAGCTTGGGGAAGAAACATATATAAAGAAGCGTCTTCCTGACATGTTGCAGAAAAGAAGGAGGCGAGGACACCTGCTCTCCATCATAACGCCCTCTGTATGCATCGACAATCAGACTAATACCACTAAAGGTATAGAACGATATACCCAACGGCAGGGGCAGTCGACAAAGAAACTGTCCGACACCTGCACTAACGTCGAGGAAAGAAGTAGAAATCAGGCCACCGTACTTGAATAGCGCTAACAGACACAGGTTCACAACGACGCCCACCGTCGCATAGGTACGGGAGTGCCTACGAAACATGGCACCGTAACTGGCGATGGCATTGACCATTCCCGACGCGATCAGCAACAGTAAGAGACCCATACTGTCATAGGCATAGAACAAGGCACTTGATACCAACAAAACATATACCTGCCAACGTCTTATGAACGGCAGATAGTATACCAGTGCCGTAGCGATGACCAGACCGACAAATATCCAAGAATTAAAAAGCATGCTGCAAAGTTACTGTTTTTTCTTCCAAATACTATAGATAGTTCCCTTTTTTTTCGTAATTTTGCCATCATGGAACAAGTTAAGACGGAACTATCAATCCTCATCCCTACCTATAACACCATCTGTGTGGACTTGGTACGGACGCTTTATGAGCAGGCCGTGAAGCTGTCTCTGACCTATGAGATCATCGTGGCAGACGACGGTTCTACCGACACTCAGGCTATCGGCACCAACCAATCCATTGCAGAAATCCCCAATTGTCAGTATATTGTCAGACAGGAGAATGTGGGGCGAGCAGCCATCCGCAATATCCTCGCCAAGACGGCAAGATACGATTATCTATTGTTTATCGACAGCGATATGAGAATCGGAGATCCGCTGTTCCTGAGCAACTATCTGCAAAACCCTTGTGATACCGTCATTGACGGCGGAGTGGCCATCTGTGGAGACGACAAGTTGCTAAAAGGAAATCTTCGCTATCTATATGAGAAATCCGAAGAGGCACGACACACTGCGGAACAACGATGCCAGACACCGTATCAGCATCTGCACACTGCCAACCTACTCATCCGTCGTGATATCATGCTCCAGTATCCTTTTGACGAGCGCTTCCGCCATTATGGCTATGAAGATGTGTTATTAGGAAAGACACTGCGACAGCATCGTATCGCCATCTCACACATTGATAATCCTGTTCTGTTCTGCGATTTTGAATCCAATCCCGAGTATGTCGCCAAGACCGAGGAAGGATTGCGCACGCTCCACCAGTTCCGTGAGGATCTACGTGGTTACTCCAGACTACTCACTTTTGTCGGGAACATACATATTCCTGTCATTCTGTCAACGATTCGTCTGTGGCACCATCTATTGGGTCATCTGGAACGCAAGAACCTCTGCGGCACACGTCCTTGTCTTTTAGTCTTCAAGTTATATCGTCTCGGCTATTTCCTTTCTTTATAATACAAAAAGATAACGAGAGACTCATCTCTGAGAATCTCCCGTTATCCATACCAAAAAACCCTTATTCTGTCATTTACTCAGGAATCACTGAGAAGGTCAGTTTCTCATATCCCTCAAAATCATCAAACTGCACCTGGAAGCTAGCATACTGATAGTAGTTACCACCAGTGTTATGAGTATCCTTGATAGAATTACTCTTAGCCAGAGCATTCAGGATCTTGTTATAGATGACCTTATCATTTTTCTCGTCAGCAATCTGAATGGCCATAGAGGTTACCATGCCATTCTCTACCTTATAAGTATAGTCGCCTGCGCCATACAACTGGAACGACTCCGTTTCAAGAATCGTCTCAAGTTCGCCGACAGCCTCCTGAAGGTCCTCAAATGTCGAATTGACAAAGTTGACAGGCTCCAGGTTCTCATCGAGCTTGATATAAGTAGTATCAATCTCATTAGTAATCTGTGTTTCTTCAGCATAAGACATACCACCCATAAGAATCATCATTCCTACGAGCACCATTTTCTTCATCTCATACATCTTCTTCATCCCTTTCAATCTTCTTAAAAAACTGTTATTACATTTTCCGATTTTTATTCAAATCATTTCTTTTTCGGGTGCAAAGTTAGCAATTTATAAGTACCCTACCAACACTTTTTGGCAAAAAATTCATAAAATATCCGCTTACGGCCTTCTTTTTGATTAAAGTCAAGCCGTAAGCGGTATCATTTTGTTCAGTAAGAGGCTAATTAACCTACTTTTCTGATTTATAGGGGTTTATAACGAAGGTAAAATCGTAGTTCTGATATGGCAGAAGATACTCCCGTCGTGGCCATGCCCCCCATGAGTTCACACAACCAAGTCCCATCTGTCGCTGTTGGATATGTACCTGTGTGACCGGGCGCTCCACGAGGTCGCCAGAGTGATGTCCCCAGACCTTATCTTTGACCGGTCCGTCATCCAGGTCTGCTGTCAGATAATTCAAGGCACTAACCTCCATCGCCGCATTGCTATAGAACTCCAGTCCTTTACCTTTTGCATTATATACACGGAACCAGCGGACATCAGTATGATTGCCTGACTCCTGCGGGCGGATATACGGGAAATACTCGTCGGCTACCAGGTTCTCATAGACGCCCAAGAACTCAGACGAGTTGCGGTCGATATAGTTTTCCACAGGTCCACGTCCATAATAGCAGATCCGGTCAAACGCCTTCGGCATCTGCAGTTGCATGCCATAACGGAAAAGTGGGCTCACTTGTGATTCTTTATCAGCGGTAAGCTGCTGTCTTACGATGACACGTCCTTCGGCCGTCAGCGTATAGGTCATTGTAAGCACTGCCTTCACGTCGGGGAGATCAAAAGAAGCTGTCGTCTGATTATCTTTAACGTCAATCGTCTTGAGCCTCATCTGCGGATTCCGCCATACAGAAAGACGGTTCTGCAACTGTGCGCCATAGTCATTATCCGTTGGTGCGCGCCAGAACTCAGGGGTAACAGACTGACGGTCAATCAGCATCGGTTCACCATCAACATCAAGATAGTCGATCCATCCACTCCACTTACCGATAGTCAGTGAGGTGCCGGCAGCCTCGTACTTCACATAGCTTTCCGTTTCCTCCTTATGGATTCCGGTTTCCCTTGACACACTATTCTTATCCGATATCTCAGGGAATTGGTATGGATTCAGCACGAACTGTTGGCGAGCCAACACCTGTCCTTTCTCTATCAGAGGCTGAGCCTCACGAGATTTAAATTGGAAGATGACGAAAATCTCCTGATCACCATGATGCCCCAACACACGGGCGATGGTATTCTTCAGTGTCTCGTCCGTTATCGTTTTCCGCTGCTGCGGTCCAATCCCACTGATATTGATGACACCACCATGCCCAAAGGTCATACCAGTCGGACGGTCACCGCCATGATGATGCATACCAGAGGCACCGCCCACAAACCAAGCCAGTTCCAAGTCATCGAGCGACTTGAAGAAATTCTCGTTGTAGATCTCCAGGCGACCATCTTTCAGACCACAGTCTGTTACCCAGACGTTCTGATAATAATAGCCCACCTCGTAAGCATGCGGATTCAACCGACGGTCGGGCGCGATAATACCATTGCAATTAAAGTTATAGTCACTGGCCGGATAGCGCCCATAGTCACCACCATACGTAAAGATCTCCTTACCAGTGACAGGGCTCTTGTCACGGAGTCCTTGATCAACGAAATCCCAGATGTAACCTCCTTGATACTTCGGATACTTTCTGATGATATCCCAGTACTCTTTGAAGCCACCCATAGAGTTGCCCATGGCATGAGCATACTCACATTGGATCAAAGGACGTGGGTTATCACCCTGTGCATATTTCTCACAACCCTCATAACCATAGTACATCGGACAGAAGATATCCGTCTTACCGTTCTGACCAGCCTGTTCAAACTGCACAGGACGTGTTTTATCGTATGCCTTCACCCAATCATATGCCTTCTCAAAGTTTGGTCCGTAACCAGCCTCATTTCCCAACGACCAAACGATAATGCTCGGATGGTTCTTGAACGAGATAACATTTCCCTCCTGACGCTCGATATGCATCTTTTCGAATGCAGCATTCTTAGCCAATGTCTTCTCATGATAGCCCATTCCATGACTTTCCAGATTCGACTCGGCCGTCAAATAAATACCATATTCATCACAAAGGTCATACCAACGGGGATCATCAGGATAATGACAGGTACGGACAGCGTTGATATTCAACTGCTTCATAATCCGGATGTCCTGTATCATCCGTTCTACGCTGACGATATAGCCGCCATCCGGATCAAGCTCATGACGGTCGACGCCCTTGATCAAGATAGGCTGACCGTTTACCAGCAACTGACCGTTCTTAATCTCAATGCGACGGAAGCCCACTTTCTTACGGATAGCCTCGACAACCTTGTTGTCTTTCTTTAATACTATATATAATGTATAAAGATGGGGGGTCTCGGCAGTCCATGGCTTCACATCCTCTACTGTGGTCTTCAGACCTTCAGCCACTATTTTCCCGTCGGCATCGAACAGTTGTGCCTCCACGGATGCTCCCTTACCGCTGACTATTTCAACATTCACATCGAGCAAGCCTTTTCCATCCAGATAGTCTTGACCGACTGTAATATCCTTGATATGACATTTCGGCGTGGCATAAAGATACACCTCGCGGGCAATACCAGTGAAACGCCAGAAGTCCTGATCCTCCAGATAGCTTCCATCACACCAGCGCATCACCTGCATGGCAATCAGGTTCTTGCCAGGTTTAAGATACCTGGTGATGTTAAACTCGGCAGCCACTTTCGAGTCCTCCGAGTAGCCTACATACTTACCATTCACCCAAAGCATGAGATTACTCGTTGCAGAACCGACATGGAAAAAGACCTCCTGTCCTTTCCAACCGGTAGGCAGGTCGAAGACCCGACGATACGAACCGGTATAATTGTTCGTCTCACCAATATAAGGAGGGTCATTCTTAAAGGTCGTATTCCATGCATACCCCGCATTCACATAAGTCTTGTCACCATAGCCATTCAGTTCGAAGAGACCTGGCACGGGAAAATCAGTCCATGATGAGTCATCGTACTTCAAGGTATAAAAGTCCTTTGGAGCCTCTTGGTGGTTTCTGACAAAGTTGAACTTCCACATTCCCTCCATTGAGAGATACCGGTCCGAAGCACTTTTCTCTCCTTTCGCCTTCTCAACACTCTCAAAGGCAAAGAAGTCGGCACGACGTGCCTCACGGTTCTGTTGGTTCACACTGGGATTCTTCCATACAGGTGAGTTGTCTGCGTATGTCATCGCAGACATAACACAAAAAGCAGATAGTAGTAGTTTTTTCATATTTTGTATAATTAAAATGACATTGATGGCACAAAGATACGAAGAATTCGTGAGAAAAAAGAAAGAAAATATAAGTTTCTATCTTGAAAGACTTGTCCTATAATAGGACATTCTCAAAAAAGAAACCATTTCCTACATTTTAGTCTTAGGTTTTTCGTACCTTTGCATCTAGATACACATCAGCCATGAGAAAAGAAGAAAGATATAAAAGGGTATTAGATCATTTCCGTGAGCAAATGCCCCATGTCACTACCGAGCTGGAATTCGGCAGTGTGTTTCAACTGCTTGTAGCTGTCATCCTCAGTGCACAATGCACGGACAAACGCATCAATCAAGTGACACCAGCGTTGTTCCGTCGATATCCTGATGCGAGAACGATGGCCGAGGCAGAAGAGGAAGAGGTGTTAGAATACATACGTAGCGTATCGTATCCGAATGCCAAAGCGGCCCATCTTGTAAAGATGGCGCGCGCACTCATGGAAAAACATAACGGTGAAGTGCCTTCCGACATGAATGCACTTCTCGATCTGCCAGGTGTTGGACGGAAGACCGCCAACGTGATCAGGAGCGTCGCATTCGGGAAGTCGGCACTGGCAGTAGACACTCATGTCTACCGTGTAGCCCATCGGTTGGGACTTGTCTCAAAACAAGAGAACACGCCATATAAGGTGGAGCAAGCACTCATCAGGCACATCCCTGAAGAGGATGTGCCTGACGCGCACCATTGGCTTTTACTGCATGGCAGATATGTCTGCACATCACGCAAGCCAAACTGTGAGAAATGTGAACTGGAAAAACTCTGCCCCAAACTGATCGAGGGCTCAAAACTTGAATAACGGTTACCTTCCCTGTGGTCTCATCCAACCGCCATGTCCCCAATTCCTAAAAGCATGGCGATGGAACCTGTCTTCAGCCCTAATAACATCATAGACCTTCGAGGGAGGAATCACACTGAAAAACTTATTATGATAGGTTTGCTGGATACTTTTCAATTCCAGTTCATACATATCACGTTTCTGCACCATCTTCTTACATTCCGCAGCATCAACAGGTTTCACACTACATTCTTTCTTAATGCGAGCGAAGACGCTACGCTGCTTATTCTGCATCTCACGGAAAAGAGGGAAAAAATTTGCGGACTCCTCAGGTGTCAGACAAGCTTCATGGGCAATAAACTGCTCCATGGCCGTCTGAAACTTCTCTGGGGAGAACCTCTGTGGTTCTTCTGCATGAACGTTAAGCATACACATGCATACGAACACCATTGTAACAAAAAACTTCTTCATCACTTCCTTCATTAAAAACCTGCCAAACAGGCATAGATGTCCTGATTATCAAGCATCATATAATCGGCTGCCTCGTCAAAGGACACATCACTAGACTCCCGCATAGCTGGGACCTGCGCCTGCAGGGAATCCTGGTGTCCAACGCCCGACAGGAACAAGTAGGCAGCGCCACTGATAAGCAACGCACATACAGAGGCTGCGACATAGAATACGGGACGCATCCATACGGACTTCGCCCGTTGTCTGCGTTCTGGTAGTGACTGCATCACCTGTTCGGTAAGGCCGTCAAAATACCCTTCGGGAACCCGGAACGGATTCTGGTTCCCGACCATGTCTGTTATGTACTTTTCTTCTTTCATCGTATATATGACGTATTGATATTCAAAAGGTTTAATCGTGCTCTTTAAAAAATTGCGTAATTTTCCCCACAGCAATATGATAGGAGGCCTTCAGCGCACCTTCCGAGGTATCCAATAGCTGACTTATCTCACTATATTTCATATTGTCGTAATAACGAAGACAGAACACCGTGCGCTGTACATCCGGAAGACTGGCTACAGCTTCCTGCAGCAATGCGACCGTTCTGTCGCCATCGAAATACTCATCGGCCATCAGCATACTGGCAATACTCTGTCCTCCATCATCAGCACTCATGGCATTCATCGTTTTCTGACGACGTACGAAGTCCAGGCTCTCATTAATAGCGATGCGCGACAGCCATGTGAACAATCTGGAATCGCCATGAAATGTGTCGAGGCCATTCCACGCCTTGATATAGACATTCTGTAGCACATCGTTGGCATCATCGTGGGTGAGTACGATACGTCTTACCTGCCAATACAGTTTCTCACTATATTGCCGTACCAACAACTCAAACCCCTTACGCTGAGTCCGAGTGTCAGAGAGTAGCTTTTTGATATGCTTATCATCGAATTTATCCATATCCATCGTACAACCTAAAGCAAAAAAGACTTAATCTCACGACTAATTACCTTATCGTAGCCATAGAGGTCAGGCCATGTCTCCACCATTCCTGTCTTTGGATTAGGATAAGCTGTATAATATACAATATATAATGGTACGCGAGGCGACACGTCCAGATATGTCAGCAGACGAAATGGCTGCGAGACGCCATTATGTTCCTGCAGAAAACTCTGTCCACGATCTGTCTCAGGCCGCATACCCATAGATATCCGCAAACAATCCCTTTTCCAGTCATCGGCATCAGGCAAAAGGAAGCAAGCCAACTCAAAAGGCTTCTGCACTCGAATACATCCATGCGAAAGTGTACGTCGGTCGCTATTAAATGCCCCTCTGTTGTTCGTGTCGTGTAGATAGACTGAGAAGTTATTCGGAAAGCGGAAGACTATACGTCCAAGGGAATTGCCCGCTCCGCCTTTTTGTCCGACACGCAGATTACCTGTTCTCATCTGCGATGCCCCCACATCTATCGGGTTAAGTGTGTCGCCCGTGCTTTTATCTATAATATAATAACGGTGACGCGCGAAATAGGCAGAATCGCCGCCATGTTGCGCCACTTCTGTATTAATGATATTCTGAGGAATAATCCATTCCGGATTGACCTGCATATAACTGATTGCGCTATGCAGCAGAGGTGTTTTTGTGGCAGTCGCGCCACAACAGATCCGCATAGACAGGACAGAATCACCGCCTACAGCCCACAACTGCAAAGCCGGGATATTCACCAAGACCATTCTTTCGTTCTCACCCGGATGCTTCATCCGCCAGCGGCACCGTTCCATGTTAACTGCCAATCGATGACGTTCTCCTTTATCAGCAGTCCTTTTCATCTGTTCCTGAAGTGCTCTGTACACATGACCAGTTGGCTGTGACTGTTCCAAGAAAGACATCCGTTCAGATGATTCCAATCTACGAATAGAACTCCCATAGTCTGGAGCCTCCACCTCATAATCAAAGAGGCGAGCGTAATCACCTGTAGGCTTATAATCCATTCGGTTCAGGAAACGCTGCGGTTGCATGAACCCGTAACGAAGTCCAACGGTATAACGTAGATAAGCCTTCGACAGATAATAATCCAGATGAGGTAACACTTCATTGATGCTCCTACCCACAGAATCAAAAGCGAGACGATGAACGATATCCAGATCTTCCGCAATCTGTGGAAGATAGAATGCTGTACTATCGAGACCATTATATGGCAGTTCACGACGCATAAGCGCCAGTAGGGAATCAGCCTGTGATGACACACCCATTCGCGAAAACCATAAGGGAGTATCCTCGACATGAGCCACATCAGCATATCGCCGCCGGATTGCCGCATCCCCTTCCCATACCGACGAGTCTGCTTTAAGGATCCTTGCATAATTCTGTCCTAATTGAGGTGTATCCAATGCAAGAACATATTCGCCAAAGGCAGAAAGATCAGTCTCAGACGGATTGTGGCTTCCCTCCGTACAGGAAGCCAAAAACGCACAGGCACTCGCAAGCAGCAATGCTAACGTATAGACACCTTGCGCACAAGCTTGCCTACCTTGAGGACATAACACCCTTTTGACAGATTAAGTTCTACACGCTGTGCCGGACTATCAATACGGAACTGGGCGACCTGCCGACCTGTCAAGGAGATAACCTCTAACACTTTTCCTTGAGCGCCACAAACCATGACAGCACCACCTTCGACTGTGACGGTTACCCTGTCGTCTACTTGCTCTGAAGCAGCCCGCTCTAAAGGAAACGGCTCTGCCATGCTAGGAATTGCCAGCATGGTCATCACAACGAATATAGTCAGATTTCTCCGCATGATCCACATCAATAGATGCTGCAAAGATAAATCTTTCCGTTGAAACTACAAAATATTTTGCACAAAAAAGCTATTCTTTCTATCATCAGGCATCAAACACAGCCATCTCTGAGGTTAGAAAAGTATTGTCAAATACCTCCTTTGCTTCTTTCAACAAGACTTCCTCATCCTCATATCGCGAACTGTAATGTCCCAGTAGAAGTTTTCCAACCCCTGCATCACGTGCAACAGTGCCCGCCTGTCGAGCTGTCGAATGGTAATACTTCTCAGCCTGTAGAAGGTTATCCATTCCATAAGTGCTTTCATGATAAAGTGTGGTAACCCCTTTCAACTGCTCATGCAGATTTGGCATATATCGAGTATCCGTCATATATGCATAGCTACGAGGAGGATCTGCAGGTCGCACCAAACGGGCGTTCGGAATAATCTCTCCATCATCTGTCACCCAATCAGCGCCATTCTTGATATTCCCGACCTGGCTCATGGGTATCCCATAACAATCCATCATATCCCTACGGATATGAGGGAGAGACGGCTTTTCTGTGATCAGATACCCACAACACGGCACCCGATGTTCCAAGGGAATACTCTCCACCATCATACTCCTATCCTCATAGACGACCTGGCGTTCGGTTGTGTCGACAGGATAAAAAACAATCTCATAGCCTAGATCGTGGGTAAAGAACTTTATCTGTCGATCCAGTTCCGGTCCGAGTGCTTTCGGTGCATGAATATGAAGAGGGGCTGTGCGCCCCAAAAGACCGAAGGTAGAAATCATACCAAGAAGTCCGAAACAATGATCGCCATGCAAATGGGTAATAAAGACATGACTTAGTTTCGTAAAACGCACACGACATTTACGGAGTTGCATCTGTGCCCCTTCTGCACAGTCGAGCATAAGGACCTTCTCACGAATTTCAACAACCTGTGAGGATGCGTAATGACGAAGGGTGGGAAGCGCACTTCCACACCCTAGTATATGAATCTTAAACGGTTCCACAAAAAATATCAGATCTTATTAAACTCATCGCTAGTCTCCTCGAGCTGCAAACCATGGAGGTCGGCCTTCGGTTTCTCCTTCCATCGACTATATTCGAATGTTTCCGTTTCGTCGCGCGGCTTATCAATGGTTCTGAAAGCCAACGAGTCGGCACCGAGCGTCAAGATCTCATAGCGGTTGGTCTCCTGCTCATCGCCGCCACCTTCACGAACCAGTTCGAGAATCAGATCGCCATTAAAAATCTTCCACGTTCTGTAGATAATCACGCTCTGTTCAATGCTCTCTGCGACACCACCTTCCTTAATACGGATTCCGACCTCGTCACTCCCATCGATAGGGTTCGGCATCACCCAGTCGCCCATCAGCGTATTCAGATTGATGACGACCTGAGCCTCTTTCCTCGCTTTGTCAGCCACGACAGCCATACGGTCTGCAACCGCCATGCCACCAAACACCTTTCCATTCTCTTGGGCTTTTGTCAGACTTAACGTCAATGTGTCTCCGCTATCAGTGATCAGCTCCAGCGTGTTCATAGCGGTACCATTTCCGCAAAGTCCATATATGGTCTGATCACGAGGTACGAGATCCATCGTAGAAGTAGAATCATCGTCTGCAGAGACATATTGTTGCCTGTTTCCGCCACAACTGCCGAAGGTCACCACACCGGCAAAAAACATTCCGATCCAAGTAATCTTTTTCATATCAATCTGTGTTTTGTTATTATCCCAGTTTTTCCTTTGCTTCATTCCAAAGTTGATCCATCTCACCTAAACTCATCTCCGTCAAAGGCTTACCCTTCTTAATGCTATGTGCCTCAATATAATTGAAGCGATCAATGAATTTACGATTCGTTTTCTCTAATGCATTATCAGGATTCAATTTATAAAGCCTTGCAGCGTTAATCACACTGAAAAGGAAATCACCAAGTTCTTCCGTGGAACGTTCCTTGTCTTCTTTGTTCAACTCTGTTTCCAACTCATCCAGTTCTTCACGGACTTTCGTCCAAACATCCTGTTTCTTTTCCCAATCAAATCCCACATGACGTGCTTTATCCTGAATACGATAAGCTTTTATGAGGGAAGGTAGTGCATCTGGGACTCCAGAAAGAACACTTTTATTACCATCTTTCTCCTTCAATTTGATCTGTTCCCAATTATCCAAGACCTGAGAAACAGTGGTCACTTTATCAGAATGGGAGACGTCTCCAACATCTTCCGGCACATATGGCAATGGCTTAGGCTCCACTGCATCAATCTGCGACGGGTGATATACATGAGGATGACGAACAATCATCTTACGAGTTAACGCATCACAGACATCAGCAATATCGAAATCGCCTTTTTCCTGAGCGATCCTAGCATAAAAACAAATATGCAACAAGACATCGCCCAGTTCCTTGCAGATTTCGTGCGTATCGCTTTTCATCAAAGCGTCGCAAAGCTCATATGTTTCCTCTATGGTATTGGGACGCAAGCTTTCATTCGTCTGCTTCTTATCCCATGGACAGTTAGTCCTCAGAGCATCAAGCACGTCAAGAAAACGACCGAAAGCCTGCATTTTTTCCTCTTTTGTGTGCATAATCGTCAAATTAATGGGACAAAGATACAAAATAATTCATAATTCATAATTCATAATTCACAATTATTTTATAATTTTGCACCGAATTTTAGAGAATAACATCAAATAGACATGGAACTTGCAAGTAAATACGACCCCAAAGAGGTCGAAGCGAAATGGTATCAGTACTGGCTTGACAACAAGCTTTTTTCCAGCAAACCCGACGGACGTGAACCCTATACGATCGTCATTCCGCCGCCCAATGTGACAGGTGTGCTTCATATGGGACATATGCTGAACAATACGATTCAGGATATTCTTGTGCGTCGAGCACGGATGGAAGGCAAGAATGCCTGCTGGGTGCCTGGTACCGACCATGCCTCAATAGCCACCGAAGCTAAGGTGGTAAAGAAACTCGCCAGCGAAGGTATTAAAAAGCATGATCTTACCCGTGAGCAGTTTTTGGAGCATGCCTGGGACTGGACTCACGAGCATGGTGGCATTATCCTGAAGCAGTTGCGCCGTCTGGGTGCCAGTTGTGATTGGGATCGCACAGCATTCACCATGGATGAAAAGCGTTCGGAAAGCGTTATCAAGGTATTTGTTGACCTCTATAACAAAGGACTTATCTACCGTGGTCTGCGCATGGTGAACTGGGACCCGAAGGCACTCACAGCCCTCTCAACAGAAGAGGTAATCTACAAAGAAGAGCAAAGTCATCTGTTCCACCTGAAATACTATGTTGACGGCTTAACAGCCATCGACAACGAAGAGGCTCTGAAGGCTGAAGGTAACATCATCCACAAGGATGAGAAGGGCTATTATGCCGTTGTTGCCACCACACGTCCTGAGACCATCATGGGAGATACCGCTATGTGTATCAACCCGAAAGATCCAAAGAATCAGTGGTTGAAAGGCCGCAAGGTAATCGTTCCACTCGTGAACCGTGTCATCCCTGTTATCGAAGACCGATATGTAGACATCGAGTTTGGTACAGGCTGCCTGAAGGTGACACCTGCCCACGACACCAACGACTACATGTTGGGTAAGACCCACAATCTCGAGACTATCGATATCTTCAACCCTGACGGTTCCATCTCAGACCAGTCACCTATCTACGTGGGTATGGACCGTATGGACTGTCGCAAGCAGATTGCCAAAGATCTGCAGGAGGCCGGTTTGATGGAAAAGATTGAAGATTATACAAATAAGGTTGGATACTCCGAGCGCAATCCTGATACAGCGATTGAACCACGTCTCTCACTGCAATGGTTCCTTAAGATGCAGCATTTTGCCGACATCGCACTGCCGCCAGTGCTTAATGGTGAGATGAAGTTCTATCCCCAGAAGTACGTAAACACTTACAAGAACTGGTTGGAGAACATCCAAGACTGGTGTATTTCGCGTCAGTTGTGGTGGGGACATCGTATTCCAGCCTACTATTACAATGATCACGATGATTACGTTGTGGCCGAGACACGTGATGAGGCACTGAAACTGGCTCAGCAAAAGGATCCGGAAGTGACAGATGCTGATCTGCGTCAGGATGAGGATGCCCTCGACACCTGGTTCTCTTCATGGCTGTGGCCTATTTCCCTCTTCGACGGCATCAACAACCCCGGTAATGAGGAGATTAAATACTACTACCCCACCTCAGACCTTGTAACAGCTCCCGATATTATTTTCTTCTGGGTGGCTCGTATGATTATGGCTGGCGAGGAATATATGGGCACCTTCCCATTCAAGAACGTTTATTTCACAGGTATCGTTCGCGATAAGTTAGGTCGTAAGATGTCGAAGTCGCTCGGTAACTCACCTGACCCTATCGAACTGATTGAGAAGTTTGGTGCCGATGGTGTACGTATGGGTATGATGCTCTCTGCACCTGCAGGTAATGATATCCTCTTCGACGAGTCTCTCTGTGAGCAGGGACGTAACTTCAATAATAAAATTTGGAATGCCTTCCGTCTGGTGAAGGGTTGGAAGGTTGCAGATATCGAACAGGCCGAGGCAGGCAAGATTGCCACCTCATGGTTCGAGGCAAAACTCCGACAGACCAATGCCGAGGTTGACGACCTCTTCAAAAAGTACCGCATCTCTGAGGCTTTGATGGCTGTCTACAAGTTGTTCTGGGATGAGTTCTCATCTTGGTATCTTGAGATGGTAAAACCCGCCTATATCAATGGCGAGGCTCAACCCATCGATAAGCAGACCTACGACAAGACTCTCGAGTTCTTTGAGATTCTGCTGAAGATGCTTCATCCGTTTATGCCGTTCATTACAGAGGAACTCTGGCAGCATCTCTATGATCGTAAGGATGGCGAGAGCATCATGCGCGACAAACTTGAGATTCCGGCTCCTACAGTTGCAGATGATACACTTGCCGCTCAGATTGAGAACGTGAAACAGATTGTCTCTGGCGTACGTATGGTTCGCAGTTCTAAGAATATCGCGCCCAAAGAACAACTCGAACTTCAGGTGGTTGGCAAAAACGACTATGCAGAGTTCGATGCTGTCACCATCAAGATGGCTAACCTGAAGAGTGTTAACATTGTAGCCGAGAAAGACGCTACTGCTTCAGCCTTTATGGTAGGAACAGACGAGTTTGCAGTGCCTATTGGTGACATGATTGATGTTGAGGCAGAAATTGCAAAGATGGAGGCTCAGCTTCAGCACCTCGAAGGTTTCCTGGCTGGTGTTAAGAAGAAGCTCAGTAATGAACGCTTCGTAGCCAATGCCCCAGAGGCCGTCGTTGCCCTCGAACGCAAGAAGCAAAACGATTCAGAAGAGAAGATTGCTGCTCTAAAAGAGTCTATTGCTGCCCTCCGCGGGAAATAACAACGGAACATCCTACACATATTAAATATGAGAGGCGGGTCATTAGATCCGCCTCTCATATTTATTATAGATTATTCCCCTTTTACTCGGTTTCCGAAAAATAGTGCGTACGCAACGGCTTACCTACTGACTTTCCTTTTAGAACCACCTTCTGCTGTAGGCGGATATCTGCGGACGAAGCCCCAACTTTTACGACATACTTACCAGGACGAACATTCCACTGGCGCAGTTGGGCGGTTTTATTTTGAGAATCAGACAAGGTAGAATGGCTATAGAACCCGAACTGTTCTGTATAGAGTCTCATCCTTACGGTCTTTGTCTCACCCGGCTGAAGCGACACACGGGCAAAGCCCTGCAGCTGTAATGGTCGAATTGGCAGGTCTTTATCCTCGGGAGAAATGTAGACTTGAGCAATCTCGTCAGCAGCCCGCGTCCCCGTATTCTTCACATCAAACGCAATACTGATGCTTTCATCTGTTGTTAATGCCTCTGGAACTAACTGCAAGTTCTGATAGTCAAACGTTGTGTAACTCAAACCGTAGCCAAAAGGCCATTGGACGCGTGCGTCTGCCTCTGATGAATAATTATAGCAAAGCGGCTCATACACCTCTGTCTTCGGATAACTGACAGAAAGCTTAGCAGACGGAGCCACATTGCCATAGAGAATGTCGGCCAAAGCATTTCCACCTTCTTCACCAGGATACCATGCTTGAATAACAGCTGCACATCGCTCAGCAATACCAGAAATAACCTGCGCACGGCCTCCAAACACGACCAAGATGACTGGTTTCCCTATTTTCAGCAAATCCTCCACATACTGTTCCTGCATACCAGGCAGACGAAGACCATGACGGTCGCGATTTTCTCCGCAAAGCATCACATTCTCACCAACAGCAGCTATAATCACATCACTCTTCCGAGCCATATCAAGGGCTTCCTCTCTATCAATCTTTTCGTCCGACCTTACCTTTCGATGCAATATTTCATACTCCCAAGCACGTTCATCACCGCCCTCAGTATACTTGGTTTCAACATCCTCAGTCCAATCGCAGCCACGCGAATACATAATATTATACCCTCCCGAGTTTCGCGCTTTCATGCCCTCTAGCAATCCTATCACATGCGGATGGTCCAAATCATTCTCAATTTTTTTCCAAAAGAAAGTCATGGAAGGAAAAGAGTAGTCACCACACATCGCCCACATAGAATTTGCATTTGGACCAGTGATAAAAATATTTGGTAAAGACGTGTTCAACGGAAGAACGCCATTATTCTCTAGAAGTACCACCGACTGCGTAGCAATTTGATATGCCGTCTGACGCTCGTCTGAGGTATCGAGCACAATATCTTCTTTACTATACAGATAAGGTTCTTTATCGAACAAGCCTGCACGATACTTATAACGCAACACATTCTTCACCGCACGCTCCAACACTTCAGGTTTCACCAGTCCTTGGTTGACAGCTTTCTGAAGATATTTATAATTTGCTCCTGTTGGGAAATCCACGTCATTACCGGCATTGATTGCTGCCGCTGCTTTATGCACAGGATCATCAAATCCAGGCAACTGGTCAATAGCAGTATAGTCACTGACAATCATACCATCGAAACCTACATAACCACATAGGATGTCTTTCAGGATCCGACCATTAGCCACACAATTGACAGTCTCCCCATTGGCATCTAACATAGCATGATAGCCAGGCATAACGACCTTGCTTCCTGCCAATCGAATCATCGCCTCATGAGGCAGAAGAATCTCTTCCATCAGTTCTTTCTCATCAGCATCGCCACCACCTCCATAGCCAAGGTAATGTTTCGAACAGGCTCCAACGCCCTTCTTAAGGTCTCCCTGCTGTAGCCCTTTTACGAATGCCACCCCCATCACTGCCGACAAGTAGGCATCCTCACCATACGATTCCTCTAAACGATTGAAACTCGGATTACGACACACGTCAACCATTGGTGAGAGTGAAAGAACACCCCCCATCTTACGCATCGCTACACCCGTCTGATGGGTTTTCAATTCTGCCAGCTCAGGATTAAACGAACAAGCCTGTCCTATCTGCTGTGGATAGATGGTTGACCCACGTGTATTGACGCCTGAAAGAACTTCCTCATGAAAGAGCGCAGGAATGCCATGAGGAGTATGATTCATCAACCAGTTTTGCACAGCAGCGACACGATCACGCAGTTCATTGGGGTCACGCGGTTTCTGACTAGCATACTGCGAAAAATGACCGATACCATTAGGAATCAATTCACGGCATTTCACCGTATCTAACTGTCCCTGCTCATTGAAAAGTACATCCATGTACATACTCCTCAACTGGGCAACACGTTCCTCTTGAGACAATTTCTCATAGAGATCGTCTATCTGTCGATCCATACGGATAGCGGATGTGCATCCAGCAAAAAGAACTGTTATGCACATCAATGTGTATACTTTCATTCGTTTTTATTTATTGGCTTTGTTAAACATACACAGACGAGGAGAAGATTCTTATCGAATCCTGTCCATCGAGCGAACCAACTTCTCGTCTGCCTTAATAGCCCGACGGGCCATCAGATAAAGAATCAAAGCTATTGCCGGTAAAACAGCCGGCCACGCAGGACGGAAATTTACGGTCCCCCACGACTTGTTGCCAACCATCTGTGAAACGACAAAGAAGCAGACATACCATCCAACAATCAATAACGCGTTCAACGCACAGAACAAAGCCTGAACCTTCCGGTTATGATAGATAAATATGGTGTAGGTTGCGAGGGCTGCCGTTGGAAGTAGAACCGCCATTAAAGGCCACGTATCAAAATGATGTTTTCCAAGAGGATCGGTAAACCACAGATTATATACACGAGCCACCTCTATACCTGCTACCCGGAATGAGCCTATCTGCATACAAAGACAAATGACGGTCATCACGATGGCCGCCATAAGATAAAGTGTCTGTTTACGCTGTATCATCACATCAGAAATTAGTTCTCTGCAACGATATTGTCACGGGCAGGGTCACGCCAGTAGACCTTATCCTCAACAAATTCCTGCGTTGCAAGAAGCGTTGCCTTTGGCAACTTCTCGTAATAACGAGAAATCTCAATCTGCTCACGGTTCTCGAACACCTCCTCCAAAGAGTCGTTATATGAGGCAAACTCAGCCAACTTTTTGCTCAGGTCTTCCTTGATCTGAACACTAATCTGGTTAGCCCTTTTAGAAATAATAGCCACACTCTCGTAGATATTATTCGTATCACGGCAGAGATCCATAATGTTACGGGTCACGGTATTCACCGGTGCTTTTGATTTCTTGTAATCCATTGCGATATTTTCTATTTTACAATTACTGTTCTCTATATTAATCTTTAATTACTTTCTTGCATTTTGCTATAAATTTCTCCGCGAGCGTTGCATTCTTGGATTCCGGAAACTCGTTAAGAAAACCATAACACTCATCCTCCGCTTCACGGTAGCGATCTATTCGCTTTTCCTCAGAACTATTCTCTGCGAGTTCAAATTTGCTCTTCATAATCAGCAACATAAAATCCTCACGCAAGCTACAATAAGGATAATTCTTCAACGCGTTCTGCGCAGTAACGATGCATGAAGTGTAGTTACTTTCCTCGTTGGAGTTGATGTTGCCAAAATAACCACCCAGGTTATAATAAAGTTCAGCAGAAAGATACTCCTTTTGGATTAGCTTGTCATATAACTCATAGAGACGTTCCTGAGCCTGAGGACGAAGTTTTGAATCTGGGTATTGATCCATGAACTGCTGATAAGCTGTAATAGCGCCATTAGTCGGTGACTGATCTAGACGTGGTTCCGGTGCACTCTGATAAAGTGATTGTCCAACATAAAAAGCAGCTGATTCCGCATAAGTGCCCCGAGGATAGCTAGAGCAGTATTTCTTAAAAGTCTCTGAGGCTGCCTCAAAATCCGAATTACAATACTGTGCCATAGCAAGCATGTACAAGCATTCCTGAGCTTCGTCGGACCCCTTCTTGATTGTGACCAACTCCTCCAATAACGTAATAGCCTGCTGAAACTTGTTACGAGCGAAGCACTCTTTAGCATACTCGTATTTGTAATCCGTATCAGCAGACTTATAAACGCTGTTGAATTCCGAGGCACAGCTGCACATCAGCATAGCTGCACATGACAGTATAACGACACATCTCTTCATACGGGGTGCAAAATTAATAAAAAAAATCCACTCAGGACACCAAAGACGCAAAAAATTATTGATTTTTCGTGTTCTTTGCATCCTTTATGGGCAAAATTAACTATCTTTGCACTTTATTATGGCTAAATTTATATTAGAATCAAGTTACCAACCAACGGGCGACCAGCCCGAGGCCATTCGCCAGCTGACGGAAGGTCTGGATCGTGGTGACCGTTCACAAGTGTTGTTGGGCGTTACAGGTTCTGGCAAGACTTTCACGATGGCCAACGTCATTGCCAATCACAATCGCCCGACCCTTATCCTCAGTCATAACAAAACCTTGGCTCACCAGTTATATGAGGAAATGAAAGGATTCTTCCCACAAAATGCTGTCGAGTATTATGTCAGTTATTATGACTACTATCAACCAGAGGCATATCTGCCAACGACAGATACATATATTGAGAAAGACCTTGCCATCAACGACGAGATAGACCGTCTCAGATTATCTACCGTATCGAACTTGCTTTCAGGAAGAAACGACGTTATTGTTGTATCATCAGTTTCGTGTATATATGGCATGGGAAGTCCTGTCGCATTACAAGAAAATGTGATTGAGCTACATGTCGGTCAGAAAATAGATCGCAATGTATTGTTAAGAAAACTTATTCAATCATTATATATTCGGAATGATTTCGACCTACAACGTGGAAACTTCCGAGTAAAGGGAGATACCGTGGATATATTCATGGCCTACAGTGAGGCCGTATTACGAATCACATTCTGGGATGACGAAATAGATGCCATTGAAGAAGTTGATGCCGTTAGCTATGACCGTCTAGCCCATTTCGAGGAATACAAGCTCTATCCTGCTAATCTCTTCATGACGTCACAGGAGCAGACCAACATAGCCATACGTGAGATTCAAGATGATCTAACAAAACAAGTAGCATTCTTCGAGGAAAATGGCGATAAAATCAAAGCTCAACGCATCAAGGAACGTGTAGAATACGACATGGAAATGATCAAAGAGCTTGGACATTGCTCTGGCATAGAAAACTATAGCCGTTACTTCGATGGTCGAAAAGCAGGCGAACGTCCATACTGCCTACTTGATTTTTTCCCCGATGATTATCTACTATTCATTGACGAGAGCCATGTGAGTGTACCACAACTCAGTGCGATGTACGGTGGTGACCGCAGTAGGAAAAGCAATCTAGTAGAATACGGATTCAGACTTCCTGCAGCCTTTGATAACCGGCCACTCCGTTTCGAAGAGTTCCAACAAGAGATCCATCAAGTGATATACGTCAGTGCCACCCCTGCCGACTTTGAACTCGCAGAAGCAGAAGGCATTGTCGTAGAACAGGTGATTCGCCCCACCGGACTACTAGACCCGATCATCGAGGTACGCCCCAGCGAAAATCAGATTGACGACCTGATGGACGAAATTATGACACGCAATCACCGGAATGAACGTGTTTTGGTAACAACGCTCACCAAGCGTATGGCAGAAGAACTGAGCGAGTATTTGCTGAACCATGGTGTAAAGACTGCATATATACATAGTGACGTTGCAACGCTCGACCGAGTTAGGATTCTTGCAAGTTTACGAAAAGGTGAATATGACGTTCTTGTAGGTGTCAACCTTCTCCGAGAAGGCCTTGACCTTCCTGAAGTATCCCTTGTTGCCATCCTCGATGCCGACAAGGAGGGATTTCTGCGCAGCCACCGCAGTCTTACACAGACAGCAGGACGAGCAGCCCGCAACGTGAACGGCAAAGTGATTATGTATGCCGATACAATCACGACATCCATGCAGCAGACCATTGACGAGACTCTTCGACGCCGAGAAAAGCAGATTAGATATAACGAAGAGCACGGCATTACGCCCAAACAGATTATAAAAAATATCAGTAAGTCCTCTCTGACACAGGAAGACCGTCCGGATGTCAAAGAATTAAGACGAGCCATACTAACATCTGAAACAGATATGGCTACAGCTGCAGATCCAATTATTGAACGGATGACAAGGCCTCAACTAGAAAAGAGTATTGCGGAGACCACCCGTCTTATGAAAGAAGCAGCAAAGAACCTTGATTTCCTTCAGGCTGCTCAATATCGTGATGAGATAATCCGTCTACAGAAAGAATTAGAGATGAAGTGAGATACATAGAGGTAAAAAGTGAAAAAATCAAAAGAATAAGGATAACGTACCATAATATCAAATAAGAATTCGTAATTTTGCCAAGAAAATGAGATAATAATATGAAGAAATTATTCATCGCAATGATTTTGCTATTGCCGCTGACAGTTTTAGCCCAGGACAATACATGGGAGAGAATTGAGCAAGAGCCCGTAGAAAACCCGGACGCCAAATATCTGCTTCCCGGTGCAGTCCCTATCTGTGACGGGAAAGTATGCTTCGAGACAACCATTCAAGCTCCTGGAAAAACTGCTGATCAGATATATCATATTCTTCTCAAGCAGTTGACGAAGATGACAAAAGAAAGCAATCAGCTAAAGAACAGTCTGGTGGCTATACAGGACTCTAACCGTTACCAACTTGGAGCAGTCTTCCATGAATGGCTGGTCTTCAAAAACTCCTCTCTCTCCCTTGACCAGACTCAGTTTCATTTTCGTATTCTTGCAAACTGCACTGACGGAAAGGCAGAAATCAAGATATCCCATATCTACTACGATTATGATGTTGATAGAAAGCCCATCCGCTATAGTGCAGAAGAATGGATCACAGACAAATTTTCTGTGAACAAAAAACGTACAAAGCTCTATCCCATCTCCGGAAAGTTCCGTCGCAAGACAATTGACCGCAAAGACTTTATTTTCAAAAAACTGGACACCATACTCAACGAAAGCAAATGAACAAGAAACAAATACGCAACTGGCTGAACATCATCTTCATGGTCACAGCTGTGATCGGGGTGATTATGTTCTTATCAAAAAACGAGACGACACACATGAGAGGACTGTATCTCATTCTAATTGCGATGTGTGTAAAGATTACAGAATCAGCTATGAGGATGATTAAATGAAAGCAAGACTGACACTGTTACTTCTTATGCTGCCGGCACTGACACACGTCATGGCCCAAGACACCTACAACCAGATTGATGAATTGGGCAATATTACAGAACGCAGCGAGAATAGAAACTTCAACAAGCACAACAACGACACGACACAACACAAGGAGATTCCCAAAGGACTATACGCATGGACCATTGATCGGAGATTTGGCGATGTAATGCCCTGTGCCCCTGACACTATACCTCATCTATTCATGAATTCCACCTTCAACAGTGGCATGTACGGAGAATATAATAGTACAGGAAGTAACTATACCCCACGTCAAAGTCGTATTTTCATCAACCGTCATGCCACAGATAATTTTGTCTTTACTCAACCTTACAGTTTTGCTTTAAAACGCCCAGAGGATTTCCTATTCATTAATACTTTATCGCCTTACACAAATATCCTCTATGACAACTGCGGTGACAAAACCAACGGTGAGGATCACATAGATGCCAAGTTTGCTGTGAATGCCAACAAACGCCTAAGTTTCGGTTTTGACCTTGACTATGAGTACGCAAGAGGTTATTTCAGTAACCAGAACATCTCACATTTTAATAGTACACTCTTTAGCTCTTATATTGGCGACAGATATCAGATGCACGCCCTATTCACCGCCAGCCATCAGAAGGCGTCTGAAAACGGTGGTATCACCAACGACGAATATATCACACATCCTGAGTCATTCCAGGACAACTATTCGGAAAACGAGATCCCGACGGTCTTGTCACAGAACTGGAACCGTAACGATCACCAGCATCTTTTCATGAGTCACCGATATAACATTGGTTTCTACAGGAAGGTAAAGATGACCGAGGAAGAACTGAAAGCCAGACAGTTTGCGAAGGAATCCAAACAGGAGAAGGAACTCAAGTTGCTTGATAGAGAGAAGAATGAAAACGGCAAGACCAATAAAAAACAAGAAAAACGTCCAAGTGGTCGACCGGACGATGCCCGTATTATGGGAGTAGAACCTAATGCCGATTCTTTGACTGTAGCAGTCGATGGTAATCGTATCAGAGTTGATGGTCAGGCAGCCATCGACAGTCTGAACCGTATACAGGCCATTCAGGACTCTATCGATGCCACCATGAAACGAGAATATGTCCCTGTTACCAGTTTTATCCACACATTAGAATGGCATAACTATCGCCGTATCTATCAAGCCTACGCAACGCCCTCAGACTATTACCTCAACAAATATTATGAGCGAGGTATAAGATATGGAAACGACTCCATCTATGACCAGACCAAGCATGTACAGGTAAAAAATACTTTCGCCATTGCTTTGTTGGAAGGCTTCAACAAATACATGAAAGCCGGTTTCAAAGGATTCGCCACATACGACTACTGTACTTATCAACTTCCTGACACCATCAATGGTATAACGAGTCAGAGCAAATGGACGGAAAGAGACCTCAGTGTGGGAGCACAACTTAGTAAGACGCAAGGTAGGACTTTACACTTCAATGCTGGCATGGAGGCGTGGATTATCGGTCCCAACGCCAAGCAACTAACTTTTGACTTCGAAACCGATCTGAACTTTCCACTCTTCGGTGATACAGTACAACTTGTAGCTAATGCCTATTACCACAAAATCTATCCGGCTTTCTTCCAAGCCAAATACCACTCCAAACATCTGTGGTGGGATAATAAAGACATGTCTGCTGAGACCCGTACCCATCTGGAGGGTGTCTTCAGCTATCCCAAGACAGACACGAGACTACGGGTAGCCATTGATGAGATAAAGAACTATACATACTACGGCATGAGCTACGATGCCACGACAAGCGGTCGTACGAAGATGACGGCAGGTGTCTATCAAGAGTCTGGCAATATCCATCTCCTCACAGCTCAGCTACACCAGAACTTCCGTCTAGGTCCGCTCAACTGGGAGAATGTCATCACCTATCAGAACTGCGCCAAGACATCTGTGCTGCCCCTACCTACCTGGAATATCTTCTCGAACCTCTACCTGAAGTTCAAGGTCGCCAGGGTGCTTGGTGTGGAGCTCGGTTCCGACGTCACCTATTTCAGCAAATATTATGCGCCCGATTTCTGTCCGGCCATCAACCAGTTCGCAGTCCAACAGAATGAAGCAAGCCAGGTAGAGCTGGGTGGTTACCCCTTTGTGGATGTCTATGCGAACATGGTGCTCAAGGGCGTTCGTTTCTTCGTGATGATGAGTCATGTGAACAACGGCTCCGGCAACCACAAGAAATTCCTCGTCCCGCACTACCCCACAAACGGATCCGTCATCCACTTCGGAGTGTCCTGGAATTTCTACAACTAAGAGTCAGACCAACAACAGGCCGATGCTGACGCAGAGGCCATAGATGAAGATATTACGCGCTGTATCTCCCAAACAGAGATTCAGCGCTTTTCCTTGATAGATGCGTTTGATCCTAAGATAGGTGAAGAGATGCAGTGCCAGATAGAGAAACGGGAAGAGGAAAGCCAGCAGATGACCGTTCAACCAGAACGTCCCTCCTAAAATCACGGCACCGATACCCACGCCGATATACAGCTGAAGGCCGGTCTCTGCGCCCAGACGCACAATCACCGTATTCTTCCCTGCCTGTCGGTCATTGTCTCTATCCCGGAAGTTATTAACGATCAACAGCGCATCGATCACCAGACCGCAGGCTATCGAAGCAAGGAACACCTCCCATGTAAGGGTATGCAGTTGCACATAGTAGGTACAACAGACAGGCACGATGCCAAAGAATACCAAGACCAAGAGGTCGCCCAGTCCTTGATAGGAGAAAAAGGTGGTGTAAAGGAAGGCAAAGACCACACAGAGCATCCCGACAAGAACCATCTCCAAGCCACCATACCATGCCAACGGCAGACCGATCACGCATGCCACACATGTCGTGGCGGCGATAGCCTTCTTCATCGCATCAAGCGTCACCCAGCCCTGAGCACAGGCACGTCGCGGTCCTAATCGCGTCTCCACATCATCAGCGCCATTGGCAAAATCAAAGAAATCGTTGATAAAATTGGCGTTAACCTGCATGGCGAAGGCGAACAACAGGCACAGGACTGCCGCAGTCCATCTGAACACGCCTTCCCCATATAATGGGGCATCGACAAATGCAAGCGTCCCACCGATCATCACTGGAACGGCGGCGCCTGAGAGAGTCTTCGGACGGGCAGCAAGCAGCCATGCTCTCATGGAATTGGTTTTGATTCGTGTCTCTTCCATCACAATTTTCTTTTTTTTTTTGCAAAAGTAAATAGAAAATCGTACATTTGCAAAAATATTCATTACTTTTTATGCTTACCAACACGCCAAGCCTGGATCTCGTAGAGTTCATAGAAACTCAGATTCTACCCCAATATGCTGCCTTCGACCGTGCCCATAATATGGAGCATGTCACCCGTGTCATCCGTCGATCGCTGGATCTTGTGAAGACCACTGGAGCCGATATCAATATGGCATACGCCATCGCGGCCTATCATGATCTGGGCATGTGCGGACACCGGGCAGACCACCACATACGTGGAGGAAAGATTCTTGCCGCAGATGCCAGACTACGGAAATGGTTCTCGCCCGAGCAGATCAAGATCATGAAGGAAGCGGTGGAAGACCACCGGGCTTCAGCCAGTCGTGCTCCCAGAAGCATCTACGGTAAGATCGTGGCAGAGGCCGACCGTGATATCGATACGCAGATTGTCATCCGCCGCACCATCCAATACGGACTAAGCAACTACCCCGAACTTGACAAGGAAGGGCAATGGCGGCGATTTAAGGAACATCTGGACAATAAGTACTCGAAAGACGGTTACATACGCCTATGGATTCCCAACTCACCCAATGCCCAGAAACTCAACGAGCTGCGCAACCTGATTGCACAGCCCGACAAGCTACGTGAGGCCTTCGATAGGATCCTGGCCGAAGAGACTACCTGAAATACAGATAGTAGACCGCGGCTAGCGCAGCCACTAACAGAAACATAACGGCAGTCTTGATAAGACATGACGCGACCTTCTTCACAACGATGAAGCCTATCATGACCGCTGCCAGAAGAAAAATGTAATATCCGATACTCTCCATTTACTTAAACAGTTTTCTAAACGCGGTCGGCACTGGTGTCTCGAACTCCATCGGCTCGCCCGTCACCGGATGGTGGAAACAGAGCAGCCAGGCATGCAGACAGAGACGGTGCAGCGGATCATCGCCATTACCATACTTCGGATCACCACAGACAGGATGCCCCATATCCGCAGAGTGAACACGGATCTGGTTCTTTCGTCCCGTCTCCAGCTTGAACTCCACCAGCGAATGCTCCGTCGTACGATCCATCACATGATAATGAGTCACGGCATACTTGCCGCCATTGTCCACGGGCGACGAATAGGTGACATAAGCCTTATTGTCTTTCAGCCAGTTGGCAATCGTCCCCTCATCGTTCTCCATCTCTCCAGAGCATACTGCCACATAACGGCGGTCATAGACGATGTCATGCCAGTTGTGCTCAAGGATCTGTTCGGTCTCCATGTCCTTCGCATAGACCATCAGACCGCTGGTGTCCCTGTCCAGACGATGCACCACATGTGCCGTACATTTCTGACGCGACTTCTTGAAATAATCGTCGAGCACCGACTTCACGTTCAGCGAGGAATGGCCAGCCGCCATCGACAGGATGCCGACAGCCTTCTCAACGACAATCAGCCACCGATCCTCATAGACGATCTTCACATAACGGCTCTTGAATCCCATCTGGTTACGTTTCGTCTTGCTTACCGCGACCTTCATGCCAGGCTGCAGGAAGAAATCGAACTGACTGACGGTCTTCCCGTCGACCTTGATACCCCTACCCTGCAGTGTGGCCTTGATCTTCGATCTCGACTGCGACACATTAGCCAGAAGGAACTCCAGCAACGGCATCTGCTCCTTCACAATCAGGTGCTCATAATCACCCTCACGATTATATCCACTACTATATCTCATCAACGTATATTTTAGTAGAACTTAAAGTAACGGCGTGCATTATTATAGCTGATATCCTCTACCATCCGTCCAAGAATAGCCTGATCGTTTGGCAGCAGTCCCTTCTCTACGTCGTTACCAAGAAGGTTACAGAGGATACGGCGGAAATACTCATGACGCGGATAACTCAGGAACGAGCGGCTGTCGGTAAGCATACCCACAAAGCGGCTCAGCAGACCAAGTACCGAAAGGGCGTTCATCTGACGGACCATACCGTCCATCTGGTCGTTGAACCACCAGCCTGAGCCAAACTGGATCTTTCCCGGCTCACCGCCCTGGAAGTTGCCCAGCATCGTGGCGATCATCTCATTGGCACAGGGGTTCAACGTATATAGGATTGTGCGTGTCAGCTTACCCTTCATATTCAACTTATTCAGGAATGCCGACATGGCCTTGGCCGTGTTGAACTCACCAATAGAGTCGAAGCCTGTGTCAGGACCTATCTGGTTATACATCGCGGTATTATTATCACGGATGGCACCATAGTGGAACTGCTGTGTCCAGTCGGCATCAGCATCCATCTCGCCCATCACGGTAAGGAAGCAGTTCTTGAACTGCCGCACCTCCAGATCCGACAGGCGCAGTCCGCGCATGGCCTTCTCGAAGATCGTCTCGATCTCAGAGTCGGTATATTCCTCATCGTAGAACTCCTCGATACCGTGATCGGAAAGCTTACATCCATGAAGTGCGAAGAAATCATGACGTTTCTGCAAAGCATCAACCATATCAGCAAACTTCGTAATACTAACACCGCTGACTTCAGCCAACTTTTCCACATATTTCGGGAAGTCGGGTTTCTCAATATTCATTGCCCTGTCAGGACGCCATGCAGGAATCATGATGGGATCATCAGTGGCCTTGCTTTTGGCATACGCGATGTGATTGTGCAGATCGTCCACAGGATCATCTGTAGTACAGACACACTCTACATGATAGTGCTTCATCAAACCACGAGCAGAAAAATCTGGCTGTCTCAATTTCTCGTTACACTCATCAAAAATCTCACGAGCAGTCTCTGGCGAGAGTAATTTTGTAATGCCGAAAGCTGTTTTCAATTCCAAGTGTGTCCAATGATAAAGAGGGTTACGAAAAGTATATGGCACTGTCTCGGCCCATTTCTCGAACTTTTCCCAATCACTGGTTTCCTTGCCGGTACAATAGCGTTCATCCACACCATTAGTGCGCATAGCACGCCATTTATAGTGGTCACCGCCAAGCCACAATTCCGTTATACTTTTGAACTGATGATCACGGGCCACCATTTCCGGATTCAGATGACAGTGGTAATCAATAATTGGCATTTTAGCTGCATGATTGTGATATAAATCCTGAGCAACTTGAGTTTCCAGAACGAAATTATCGTCGTTGAACTGTTTCATCTTATTTTGTTTTAGATTTCGTTTTTAAAATTTTCTGCAAAGTTACGAATAATTCTCCAAAACTTTCTCTATCTTTGCAGAAAAATAACGAAAACAATGACATACCGCAGCAAAGTTCTTCTCATCTATACGGGAGGCACCATTGGCATGAACCGTAACCCCCATACCGGCGCATTAGAGCCCTTTGATTTTGAGCACTTACTATATAATGTTCCAGAACTAAAGCAGTTTGACACGCAAATAGATACCTATCAATTTGACCCGCCTATCGACTCCAGCGACATGTCACCGCGCCACTGGACAGACCTCAGCCATTGCATTGCCGACCACTATAACGATTACGACGGCTTCATCGTACTCCACGGCACAGACACGATGGCATATACAGCATCTGCTCTTTCCTATATGCTTGAAAACTTAACAAAGCCTGTTATCATCACAGGATCGCAGCTTCCCATTGGCCAGTTACGCACAGACGGGAAAGAGAATCTGATTACCGCAGTGGAGATTGCGACAGCCAGAGACAAAGAGGGGCATGCAATGGTGCCTGAAGTTGGCATCTACTTCGGCGGTCATCTGTTACGTGGAAACCGTACCACCAAACAGAGTGCTGAGGAGTTCAACGCTTTCGAGTCCTTCAACTACCCCCACCTTGTCAATGCAGGGGTAAACATTACCTACCACCGTGAACGAATGCTAAAACCAGACTGGGAGAAACCCATGACCCCACACTTTCGTCTTGACAACAACGTGATTATTTTCTCACTATTCCCTGGCATCCGTGAGGATCTGATTCGTCATATCATCCACACGCCTAACCTAAAAGCTATTGTCATGCGCACCTTTGGCAGCGGAAACGCGCCACAGTCGCCATGGCTGTTGAAAGCCCTTCGAGAAGGAACGCGCAACGGCAAGGTAATTGTGAACATCAGCCAATGCATGCAGGGAGCAGTCGAAATGAGCAGATACGACTGCGGCTTCCATTTACAGGAAGCCGGAGTCGTGAGCGGTTACGACCAGACCGTTGAATCAGCCGTTACAAAACTAATGTTCCTGCAATCGCACTATCCTGACGATCCAGACACTGTACGACGTTTGATGGGCCAGAGTCTACGTGGCGAGATTACGGTTTAATTCCTATTTTCTTGATTTGTTGAACATGAATTTGATGCTACCGCCGAAGTCGCCAACACGATCATCGGAGATGGTCATCATGAGGAACTTCTGATCGTTTAACGTCACACCATAGCTGTGAATACCATTGGCAGCCAATTCTTCCGGAGTCATCTCCTTGCCACTAAATGCATGCTGGAACTTGCACCCTTTAGCCGTCAGCACTTCAAGCACCTTTTTATGCACGCCCTCAATGCTCTCCTTCGTCAACTGATGGTCGCTATAGAAGCTCACATCCATGCTTGGTCCCATCTGACTATCTGACATACGAACCACCCTAACTCCAGGAATGCCTGCCATTTCATCAGCCTTCAAGGTTAATGCCTCAATGGCTCCTGCCATCTCGACCTTGTCCTTCAATGGGTTGAGCGATACCGTGAAATTATAATCAATGTACTGTTCGCCATCACGCTCCACCACCTCATAGGCAGGATTAGGCTCATCAGCATAGTATTCGAATGACATTGGGGTATCAAAATCGAACTGCATTCTCAGACGTTTATCTTTCTGCGGCTCTTTCTGATATAGGAAGGCATCATAATCTCTGTGGCCGGCATCGATGCGTTCCTGCGTGTACTTCGGAACTCTAAAGCCTTTTTCCTTCAACACCTTCACCCAGGTTTGCATCTCTTCTTTGGTCACACCATTATAAAAAACCTGATACTGGTAAGAATCGTCATCTCCTGAGAAATTTGTATATACGATTCTGCCCTTCGTCTCTATCTCCGGGATACCATACTTATCATATATAGCTGCAGGCCACTTACCTTCTGCAAGGCCTGAATCGTTAGAATCATTACTTGAGGTATTTCCTCCGGGCTTTGAACCACAACTACTAAATACAGCAGCTATTACCATTAAAGAAAAATATACTCTTTTCATATAAAATCTCAGTTTTTAATTATACATAGCAAGGTATCATTACACTCTCAGAAGTTTGAAATGGCCAATGAAAGGTAATTCTTTGGCGCGCCCTTTACTGGCATTGACAATACCAATGATGAACCAAATGAGGAGAACGACTCCCAATAATCCCACGATGCCAACCATCCATGATAGATGATAAGAGATGGAAATAATGACACCTGCAAAGATTTGGTATGCCAAAGAATAAAGAATGGCAGTAATACAGAGGATTAGTCCTTGGTTAGAATGGAAACGCGCAAATTTCGAATCTTTGGCAGCCAAGATGGGAATAATGACCAGAATGCCGAAATAGGCAAGGATAGCCATGAATTTGTTTTCCTCGATGTCCTGCGGATCATACTCTGAGGTCGTATCCACAGTGTTGTTAATGGTTGAGAATTTCTCCTCAAAACTCTCTTGCAGATTACTCATAGTCTATTAATTTATTTGATTCCAGATATTACTTTTTAATAAACTCTACTCTGCGGTTCTTGGCACGCCCAACATCAGTTGAATTATCAGCGACAGGTTCATGTGAGCCCTTACCAACTGCACGAAGATTAAAGGCATCACAGCCCATTCCCTCAAGAGCCTTAACAACTGCCTCGGCACGTTGCTGAGAAAGAGGGTCATTCACCTTGTCAGAACCTTGATTGTCCGTATGCCCCTGCACCTCGAAGCGCACAGAAGGATTCTTTTTCATGTAATCAGCTATCTTCTGGATTTCTGCCAACGACTCTGGCATCAACGTCGCTTTGCCAGTTTCAAACAAGATGTTGTTTGTTACAAACTTGCCCGTCTCCGCAATGGCTTTCTCGACGGCAGCGATCTTTGCATCAATATCAGTTGCATTACGTTCATAAAGTTCAACAGCACCTTTAGCAATAACAACATTCTTCATATAGGTATGATGACTTCCTCCTCTACTGAACCATGTTATCCATCCTGCACCAGGTTTGGCATTCGGGACATTGATTACACGTCTACCATCAACATAGAACTTAACGGCACGCTTGTTGAACGAGAGAGCATAATGATGCCAGCGTCCGTCATTATACGTCCCCCCCTGAGAACTTGCATGGCCTTCTTTGTGCGTAAAACTCTGTTCTGAAGTCAGGCAGTAATTACAATTAAAAGTCTGTTTATCGTCTCCTAACCAATACTCAATTGTAAACAATTCATTATCACGAGACGATGTCTCATGCATAATGTCAAGTTCTACAGAAGATGCACCATCTTTCTGCCTGTCATCATACAACATATCATATTCAATGGTAAAAACATCGCCCAGATAGTTCTTAACACCTCCTTTGACTAGCGGAGATAACCAACAGTCGTGCTTATCCATCTCAATACATTTTGTACCATTGATGACAGCCACCTCAGCACTACCTCTAACGAGATCCCACTTCGAAGGAAACTCGCCAACTTGCTCATTTGCAAAGTCATCCTCAAACATAATCACTGAGCCACGCACGAAATCACTCTTGACGTTTTTTGTGTCATTCTGATAATCATCGACTCCATCATCTACATCGTCATTCCTTGTTCTATCTGACTTTTTGCTCGACTTGGTTTTCTTTCCATCAAGCACCTCATCCATTGCATCCTCAGTCTCACGGTCAACTTTACGTTCCACCTTACGTTCCACAGCATTTTCTGCAGCATTAATTGCTTTTTCCTTCAATCTTTTCAGGAATCCCTGCGCATCGGCGTTGACAGCAAATGACGCCATCACCATCAACAAAAATACTAATCTTTTCATCATGTGATTGTTGGTTTTAAGTGAATAAACAAATCTAAGGGCAAAGTTACGCAATCCATCTGAATTATGCAATTCCCCAAATGGGGGAATTTTAACAGATAGGGGCGTATCTCAACAGACACGCCCCTATAATAACAATACTAAACTTATAATGCGAACGTAAGACCGACAGAAATTACCGGTCTGTCAAAGTCGTTGACGATTTGATACTTGATCTCGCCATTCAGTTTGACAGTATCGCTCAGCGGATACTCAATACCAGCACCGAGATTCAAGCCTATGTTCGTATCACTAGCGCTCGTCTTGATGCCTCCAAAATCTGCCGCCTCAACCTTCGCTGTAAGCATAGTCAGTCCTGCCAACGGATAAAGTGTCACCTGATCTGTTATATGGAACAGATAATGCACATTGGCATTAAGTTCCCACATCGAGACATTGTCCTTTTTCAGATAATAGTTGAAAGATGCCTCTCCGCGGACATTATCAATAAACTCATACTGGCCTTTCACGCCCAGGCCAAGATTCTTGTAGTCAGAATGCAGGCCGTAGTTCAGATTTACGCCAAATGCCTTGTCGCCCTGTTCTGCAAACATAGTGGTACTACACAGCATCATACATGCCATCATCAATAGTTTCTTCATAAGCTATTTGTTTTAAAAGGATTAATAAATTGTTTGTTCTCTTTCTCTTCTGGGTGCAAATATAAACAATTATTTTAGAAATCGCAACACCCCAATTGGGGTTTTTTCATATAAAGTAGATTTTATATTGAAAAAAAAGAATATCTTTGCAAATGAAATATGTGAGAACATAATTATGACTATATGCCTATGACAAAATCAATTACCTTAACAACCATCAAAACAGCAACGACTATGTGGTTGCTGTGCCTATTGTCAACACTGTCTGCTGCTGCTTACACAGATCATCGCTATACAAAAGTAGATTCTGTAGAGGCACTACTTAATAGCAAGACCCCTCCAAAAGGTAACGATCTAATGAGTTGTTACATGGAACTGATACGTGGTTATCTGGGAAAAGATACGAGAATGCACAATGATTATTGTCGTAAGGCATTAACGCTTTCCTATCAACTTGACAGCAAGAATGCCAGAGAGAGAGTTCTCTATCACCTAGGATTACAATATTACGGGCAGGACCGATGGAAGGAAGCAGAGCAATACTTCAAATGGGCTTTAGCCCTGACAGACTCGATGGTCAATGACAAACGCTATACAGCAAGTACCATCGATGATAATCGATCACAGATTTATGGTGCACTTGGTAATCTATACAATATACAGGACCAAGCATTGATGGCTATTGAATGGTATCAAAAGGCGCTGACGATTTTCGAGAAAAACGGATGGTTGCAGAGCCAATGCATACTCCACCATAATTCTGCGGAATTATGGCTGTCAATGGGCAACGATGAGAAAGCAGAAAAGGAATACTTACTTGCCATAGAAAAAGGCACACAGTCTGGCGACTCTTTGATGATGTTCTTGCCTAGAAAGGGGTTGGTCAAGATTTATATAGGCAAAGGCCTTTACGATAAGGCCAAGGAAACGCTATTACCCGCCTATCGTTATTATCATGCTCACAGTTACGAAGAGACAAACGATTACCCTGAGACTCTTTCCTCGATGGTTAAGATTTATTTAATGGAGGGACATGAGAATCTTAATCTGGCAAGAAAATATGCTCATGAAGCCCTCAGTCTCATCAATGACAGAGTTGGCACAGAAACACGATGCGATGTCTATGGTGCAGCCGCGATGGTGGCTATGAAAGAAAAGCGATGGCAACAGGCTCTGGATTATGCTCTAAAGTCTATACATGAGAATGATAGCGAGGCGACCTATTCCGATGCTGACGGTTATGAGACATTAGCTAATATATACACACAACTCGGAGACAAGGAAAAAGCCTGCCTTTATATAAAAAAGGTACGTACTACTATGGAACGATTCGCCACAGAGCATTATCAGAGCGCCCTTAGTCAGACAGAGGTACTCTATGAGACTAAGAAGAAGGAATCAGAGATTCTGCAATTGACACGAGAGAAACGATGGTTTCTCTGGGGAGGTATTCTGACGACACTTGTGCTACTGCTTACAGCCACGACTTTTTTCCTTCTCTGGCGAGGACTCAAACTGAAACGGAGAACCGCTCTCATTCAAGCAAAGCTCAACGGAGAAATCGGTGAACGCGTACGACTTGCAAGAGATTTACATGATCGGCTCGGGGGCGTTCTGACAAGTATCAAGCATACATTGTCACCTGACTCCAACGGTGCCAAGCTCACAGATGATGCAATTCGGGAGATGCGCAACATTTCACACCACTTACTACCCGACTCTCTCAGTCGATACGGTTTGCGCACCGCACTGCGCGATTACTGTAGGACGTTGAAAAACGTCAAATTCAGTTTCTCTGGGGAAGAACAACGTCTTGACAAGATGTATGAAGAGGTGATCTACTGCATCGTTTATGAATTGGTGAACAATGCCGTGAAAAGTGCCAACGCCGAACATATTTTCGTACAACTCATTGCAGATGAAGACTATACTGCAATTAACGTCAGCGACGATGGCAATGGACGATTATCAACAGATGAATGTAATGGTGGCTGTGGGCTCCGTAATATCAGAGAGCGTGTAGATGCCATTGGCGGAAAACTTGACATTTACTCAAAGCCTGGAGAAGGCACAGAGATCAACATTGAGATACAAACTTGTAAAAACCCACAATTGGGGGGTTGCTAAATTGAAAAAAATAAAGTATATTTGCCCCCGTTAAACGACATTAATAATAACATAGTATGATCCGCGTCATCATTGTCGACGACCATCAGTTAGTGGCCGAAGGTGTAGCAAAGATTATCGGTGCATGCCAAAAGATCGAGGTCATAGCCATCGCCAATAGTATCAGCATGGCCATATCGCTATTGGCCACTCATAAACCCGACATTCTTCTGGTAGACGTGGCCATGCCTGATGGCGACGGCATTGACGCGATCAAGATGTTTACAGATGTTCACCCGTCAATGCGCATCATTGTTGTCACAAGTTATGCTGAACCAGCAGTCATACAACGTGCTATGGATAATGGAGCAGATGGCTACATTCTAAAAAATTCCGAAGCAGACGAATTGACAGATGGGATCATGGTCGTTGCCAAAGGTGACATCTACATTTGCAAGGAAGCACAGGAACTGATGATAGGTCATGGCGAGGCGCCACCTGAGCTAACCAAACGCGAATTGGAAATCCTACGTCTGATTGTGGCAGGACTGACCCAAAAAGAAATTGCAGATAGACTTTGTCTTGGCTTTGAGACCATACACAGCTACACCAAGTACATCCGTCAAAAACTTGGCTGCAGCAATAGTGCAGCAATGGTACGCACAGCTATTGAACGCCATTTGATATAGAAGGGAGTTTAACTATCAAAAAAAACTTTAATTCATTTTGTTTTTCGTTTTCTTTTTGTATCTTTGTAGACACATCATTTACTAAAATTAAACGGAGTACAATTATGAAGAGTTTGAAAGGAACAAAGACAGAGAAGAACCTGCAGGAGGCTTTCGCAGGTGAGTCACAAGCACGTAACAAATACACTTTTTTCGCTTCAAAGGCCAAAAAGGACGGCTATGTCCAGATTTCCAAGATATTTGAGGAGACTGCAGCCAATGAAAAGGAACATGCCGAATTGTGGTATAAGTACCTGAACGGAGGAAAAATCAGTGGTACCATCGACAATCTGGAAGATGCCGCCAATGGTGAGAACTTTGAATGGACAGACATGTATGCCCGGATGGCCAAGGAAGCTCGTGAGGAAGGCTTCGACGAAATAGCCGATAAGTTCGAAGGTGTTGGTAAAATCGAAAAAGAGCATGAAGAACGCTATCGCAAGTTACTTGATAACATCAAGAACGAGTGTGTGTTCTCAAAGGATCATGACGTTATTTGGCAGTGTTCTAACTGTGGACATATCGTTATTGGTAAGAAAGCACCAGAGGAATGCCCTGTATGCAACCACGCCCAAGCTTACTTCCAGGTTAAGGCAGAGAATTATTAAATTATATTTTTAGAGTTGATAGCTATAACAACTATCAACTCTAATTTTTCATATATTATCTATACCAATATTTGTACGATACGTTCTGCGGTACGTCCATCCCATCGATCTGGTAGAGCACATTTCTTCCACTCACCCTTAACCATCTGACCCACAGATTCACGGAGCTTCTCTGCATCTTCGCCGACCAACACATTAGAACCAATAGTTACCGTCTCCTGATGTTCCGTATAGTTGTTGAGCGTGATACAAGGCACGCTGTTGAATGTTGCTTCTTCTGCCACATTACCAGAATCCGTGATAACGCCTTTTGCATGGGAAGTAAGCCATCCGAACTCCAAGTAACTTAACGGATTGACAATACGAACTTTTTCATTCATTTCCTCAACTGCCTTACGAGCATTTCCTCGTAATGGCGCTATAACAGGTACGTCTCCGGCAGCAGCCACCATCGCATGAACCATTCTTGCGAGGTTCTCTTTGTCAGCTATCAACGCACGCCGATTGAGTGTAAACACAATGTATTGTCCTTCCGACAGATCCGGCAGAGAGACTGGTTTCTTGAATCTATCATAATTGTATCGCAACGTATCCATAAGAATATTTCCCACCAAGTAGGTTTGCGAATTCTCCGACTGTTCTCGAGTAGCGATACCTGTACTACGGACACCTGCAGTGAAAAGATCATCGCTGAGCGCATCAATAACCAGACGGTTGATCTCTTTAGGCATATTGATATCAAATGAACGGGTGCCGGCGACCAGGTGGGCTAGACGTATGCCTCTTTTCTTTGTAACGATAGCGGCGGCCATCGTAGAGGCAAGATCATCAACAACAATTACTACATCAACAGGATGCTCATCAAGAAATCTGTCGAAGGTAGCCATCACACGACTCGTAATCTCGTTGAGACTCGTACTGTCTACATCCAAGAAATATTGTGGTCGCGGCATCTGAAGATCATCAAAAAGAGAATCCTCCAGAGTTGGGTCATCAGCCCGTCCGGCATAAATAAGCATACATTCAGCACTAGGATGTCTCTCAATAGCCCGGACTAGTGGTGAAACCTTAACAAAATTTGGTCTTGCACCAGCAATAATACATATTCTCTTCGCCATACCATATGAATTGATATTGCAAAGATAACGATTTCTTCTGACATGGGGAGCAATTTACGAGAAAAATATCTGCATTCAAAAGAACATCTGATTCAAAACAACTCTGGAAGTGAAGAGTTAAAAAAAGACAAGGCACTGCACTTTTTCATCTCTTGCACTTCGCTCCTTCAGTTCTTTTTTGTACCTTTGCACACAGAAACACGGGTCGTGCCGCATAGATCGGGATACTCTACATTAAAATAATCATCGGGACCGTTTCCCTTGCCAATGGCGGGCCACAGTCATCCCTTACGGGAGAGCAGCAATGCCGGTGGATTACAACAGCAGGGAGCCCCCATATCGTGTGAAACAGGAGTTTTCACCAAATCATCGGCACGGACCCGCTTTTTTATTTATGTATAATACGATAATTAATCATTATGTTTTCGGGAATCATCGAAGAATTCGCCACTGTTGTGGCTGTTAAGAACGACCGCGATAATATCGACCTCACCCTTCAGTGTTCTTTCGTCAACGAGTTGGGTATCGATCAAAGCGTCGCTCATAACGGTGTGTGCCTTACAGTTGTCCGTATCGACAACGATACCTACACAGTCACTGCCATGAAGGAAACACTTGACAGAACGAACCTGGGTTTGCTGAAGGTTGGCGACAAGGTGAACGTCGAGCGCTCCATGCTCATGAACGGCCGACTTGATGGTCATATCGTACAAGGACACGTCGACGAAACTGCTCGTTGCATTGCCATGGAGGATGCAAATGGCAGCACTTATTTCACTTTCGAATATCCTGAGAACCGCGAAATGGCCAAGAAAGGCTACTTCACTGTTGACAAGGGATCCGTAACCGTTAATGGTGTCTCACTGACAGTATGTAATCCTACCAACAACACATTTCAAGTAGCTATCATTCCCTACACACTCGAGCACACAAACTTCTGTGACATTAAAGTTGGTAGCGTTGTCAATCTGGAATTCGACATTCTCGGCAAATACATCGCCAGACTACAACAGTTATAGTTTTAGCAATTCATCGGGATGAGTGATATAGGTCGTGGCCCCATGACTTTGGAGGAACGCCTTGTCACGAAATCCCCAAAGGACAGAGATACACGGTATTCCAGCATGACAAGCAGTCAGGATATCGACATCACTGTCACCCACATAGACCGCCCCATCCTTTTCTACACCAAGAGCCTGTAAGGCCGCATCAACAGTATCTGGTGCAGGTTTCTTGCGGATACCAGAGGCTTCATCCTCACCAATAGCCACCTCGACCGTATCTGGAAAAAAGTAACGGCAGAGTTCCTGTGTAGCAGCCATCATCTTATTGCTGACAACAGCAATGCGACAACCATTGGATCTCAGTGTTGCCAAGACCTGTGGCATATTCTCATAAGGTTTTGTCGTATCTAGAGAATGTGCCATATAATATTGGCGGAAAGTCGCAAAGATTTCCTCAAACATCGGATTATCTGCCCCTTCAGGGACAGCACGTTGCATAAGCAGACGAACACCATTTCCAACAAAACGTCGGACTGCATCAACAGGATGCTCAGGCATACCGTACTGACGCAAAGCATAGTTTACAGACGCTGCCAGATCATCCAATGTATTCAGCAATGTTCCGTCAAGATCAAAAATATAGGTTGAATACATCATCGTTTACTTCTTGTTATCATTGTCCGTACTTTATTGTTATATCTCGTGGCATCAAGAAGTTCCTCTAATGTCAGATGCATCCTGTATTTCCAACGGTTGTGCGTGTCTCCTGGTATATTGATACGCTCTTCACGCGGGCTCTTCGAGCGAAGCTCTCCATCCATAGCCAACCAGTCTTGTAAGGAAAGGACACAGAGCATCGACGGACTGTAGAGATGGCGGGCTACGATCTCTTCCGCCAGATGAGCAGGCAGATGCTCTGGCGCACGGCCCTGTTTCTGGAGCATCGTCACATAGTATCGCTGTGTCCGTTCCGGACTCTCCTCCCACCAGAGCCTCAGCGGCGGCATGTCGTGCGTAGAGATGGTGGCGACAGAACGATAGGGATTAGCGTCGAGATGGGCGAACTCGAAACCTTTCTGCTTGGGCATCGACTGGATCTCCAGGCTCAAGACACGGAGCTGATCAAGTACCGTACTGACACCCTCCGGCAGCATGCCCAGGTCCTCAGCACAACACAGCATTCCCGTATCTCCGAAGATCTCCGTCAGGCGACGGACGGCCATGGAGCTCCAGAAGTGATTATGACGCTGGTAATAATAGTTGTTATACAGTCGCATGAACGAATCCTTCTCCTCGGCTGTCAGCACATCGAACACAGGCTCATGATAAGCGCCGATACGCGGATGGTACATCTCTGGCTGACGGGGATCCTCCAGGAACAGCACATCACTGATGAGACGGTACAGACCGTCGCGGATCCACAGACTGTTCTCATCGGCCTTGCCATCGAAATAAGCCCGCACCTTCTTCTGGGTAGCATACTCCGCCTTCAGATCGTACAACCCATACGGACGGGCTATGAGGAAATGCTCTCGTACATAAGGTGCATGCATGCCGAACAGACGCTCAAGGACACGGTCGTTGATGAACGGACGGGTGAAAAGGTCCTTACGGAAGGATAGTCCGAAGTACTCTATCTCGCCAACGGTCATCGGGAGGGCTGGAGAGAAATGTCCCACCAGTCCGAAGACGGCATCCTCGGGAATCTCCCAGATACGGAAGAAGCCTAACACATGGTCGATACGAATGGCATCGAAATACTGCTCCATCCAGCGAAGACGCTTATGGAACCATGCCAGCAGTCCCTCCTCACCATTGTGAAGGTCGGAAGGAGTGCCCCAGCGATAGGTGGGGAAGCACCAGTTCTGTCCGTTCTGAGAGAAGGCATCTGGCGGCGTCCCCATCTGACAGTCAAGATGGAAGTATTCCGGATGGACAGCGGTCTCTACGCTCTCGCGGTTGACGCCAACGGGAAGATCCCCCTTGATGAAAACGCCCTTTGACCGTGCATAATCGGCGGTGGCCTTCAGCTGCAGATGGAGATGGTATTGTACATAATACACGAACGACACATCGTCGGCCAGACTGGAACGGCAGACAAGCCACTGAGCATACGGTTCCAGCCATTCGCTGTTCTCCTTAAACCACTGTCTGTACTCCTTCGACTCGACGGTGGCCTTTCCTTTCTCGGCATAGACCTCACGGACATAGGCTCCTTTCACCCGCTCCACCGCCTCGTAATCGCTATAGCCAAGGGCATTCAGCTCCTGCCGCTGCCGATGGAAGGCGGTCATCCTCGTCTTCTGCCTCAGAGGGCCGAGGGCTTCCAGATCCATATACTGAGGATGAAGGGCAAATGCGGAGACGATGTTATAGGGATAGGAGTCGTTCCAAGAATGTGACAGGGTCGTATCGTTCACAGGCAAGAGCTGTATCACCTTCATGCCTGTAGCCACCGCCCAGTCGACAAGCAGCCGAAGGTCGCCGAAGTCGCCAACCCCACAGGAGCGGGTGCTGCGCAGTGAAAACAGAGGCACGGCCACACCAGCGGCACGCCATGTCTGCTCCTTGAGACGCAGGTTCTCTCCATAGACCACCAGCACCGAACCGTCACGTATCTGTGTCTGTGACATCGGCTGCTCCTCATATGGTGCGCGACAGGAGCCCGGAAGGAATGACTCGTCGATGATGCGGTTATCGCCCTCTTCCCATGCCAACAGACTGTGTGTGCTGTCGTCGACAACCACATATTTGTATTCAAGCGGGAATGGGATGGCATCGGCGTCGACAGACAACAGCCAGTCATGGCAGCCCACATACTCCATCCGCAGATACCGTGCCGTATTCCAGCTGCCAAGAGCCGGATGACTGCCAATAACGGCTAATGACTGGCCTTCACGCAACTGTGGCGCCGAGACACGGAACAGGAGTGTCTTCCGATATAACGGTACTCGCATGGCCACGACGTCATCGTCTGTCGGAAGACCGGCTGTCGTACGATAGGCGGCAGAATAGAGATGATATTGCAGGGGGATATCCCGCCACTGATCGGCTAGCACATAGTTCTTTGACGGGTCAAAATAATAGCAGCGTGGCACCTTGGTCCACTCCTTACGGAGGACGGTCCCCTCAGCGTCCTCCACCTGATAGTAATAGACGAACGAGTTGACAGGATGCTGGCGCGACTCAAGAGCTGAAGTCTCCAACTCCCACTGCCACCCGTCGGTGGTCGTCATAGCCAGTCTACTGGACTTCTCCGTGCCATCGAGACTCCTATAAGTGACTATCACATAGAGGTTCTCTCCCCACTGGGTTCCATATCTGATGGCAAACTTCAGCTTCATATCTTGCAATTTAGGAGCAAAGATATAAAAAAGTTAGGATATTAAGTGATGAGTTAAGAGTTTTTTATTAATTTTGCAGACGATTTATCATCGCCAAAAGACATGAATACCATTAAGAAAAAGTATTATCT